>OBMA010000396.1_pt1 | contig 25453 bp, 20 predicted proteins | sample 1539141 | NCBI WGS metagenome assembly OBMA01 (sample SAMEA3991484, study PRJEB22521) | metagenome | biome: anthropogenic terrestrial biome; feature: sewage plant; material: raw primary sludge | place: Sweden | collected 2012-09-26
ACATTATACATATGCTAGGAAGCAGCATGTTACACTAAATACATTTTATAAACAACACAAGAAGTATTGTTAATTAATTATCCTTGCCATGTTTTTTTTAGAGTCACAAATACTTTTCCGTACTTCGCCGACAAAAAACAGAGTAAACATCATATGTTTTATAATCTAAAGGAATCAACTAACAGTTCATCAGATGGGAATTTGGGAGAGTGCACAAGTAAGATGGGGTAAAAGAAGATAAATCTCCACCGGACTTTGCCAATAATCCTCACATGGTGGAGCTACAATCTCGCCTTCTCCGACCAGTCACGATTAATTAAATTGCCTAAAATTAACTTTTATATTCGCATACAGTCGATATTGCTAGCTCAAAAGGCGTTATATTCGAAAGTTGTATCCAAATATTCCATCTAATGTATTATTGGCAAAAGGATTCCGTGATCTGTGTTCCCAAGAACAATCATAACCTTGAAAAATTATTCGCCAATCATTACATGCGGCAAACTAAAAAGCCTTTTTTTGTTGGCTCCGTGGCTCTATTGTCGCAGCTGATAAAAGCAGGTGCCCTTGGATATTTTCGAGAAATATATGACAACTTATTGATGTTTTGCTGGATCAAGTTTACATGAAGGCAAATTTTCATAAAAGTGTAAAGTATTAACTCTTGAAGGTGCAATAACTCAATGGGTTTTTTTACCTTACAACTCAGCACCATCTTATAATTACAAGGCTGTAATATGTGAGGCCTGGCCGAAATTTCATGTGAAACAATACATGGCTTTCCAAATCTACGCATTTTTAGAGCTTTTCGTGAATGTCGTTACGCTGCTCCCTGACTTAACAATCCCGTTAGGGTATCTACTTCAGAGCAGATTACAATATCAAGAATGTTGTTGGTAGGTATTTGTAAACTTGAATTAGAATCCAAAAAGCCTTTACTAGGAGCTATTTTTAATAGTGTTTATGTTTTTCTTCGAGTACTCTATGAGATGGAAAATTGTCGCCTACGAAAATTTAGTACCTTCTCTTTATCCCAGTGACAAGTTATGCATGCTTGTTATACGATGTTAAATCTTCACTTAAAATCCTCTGGAGATGTACCGATTCCGGTAGGTTTCACTCGAAATTTAGCATATTTCAGTTTGGTTTCCTAACACGACCACTCGCAGGTGAGAGTCTTGGAATTATCCTTCAACACTGTGTGTTATTGTAGATCAGTAATTAAAGATCAGTGTAGTATTTTCAAATATTCTTTACTTCAGTAAGGACAGAATTTGTAGTGACATTTAATGAAGAATAACAAAGGGATATGGATGTCAGGCGACATTACTCGACGTAAATTACTCTCACGAAGGCAAAAATATAACCTAGCCATTGAGTCCTAACCTACTATTAGCGAGATCTTTCTCATTTCGGCTTTAGAGTGTTCATTTTAATACGATGGCCAAAATTAAAAAAATTCGGCCATCAGACCTTGTCGCTTTACTAAGAAGTTATACGGATGAAGATGAATTACTTGAATAAAGATCTTCACTCACTAAATGAAAACATCTGCAGCACGTGCTTGTTATGCTTAACTCCTTGTAAAAATAGTGTATTTCAAAAATACGCAGTGACAGAGTAAAGATACCCTAACTTTTGTCCGTTGTCCTCCGGTTCCATCATTGCCAAACTAAAGTACTAAGACCATTATCGTGGGTAAGATCATACATTTAAATAAAATAAAAGATACGTAAGCACCTAGATTCCTGGGACAAGCAGCTCAAAATATTTGTTCCTCTTTCCTGTATGAACTGTCAATGCGTTGCTGCTTCGCTGCACGTATTAAGGATTTTGATGGATGGTCCAACAAAGAAAAAGAAACGTGCGCTTTTAAAAAAAGAAGCTTTTCCTACCAAAAGTTCTTTGATCTGCTTATTCAACGTAGCATCTTATTCGCATACATTGGACTCATGTTTAAGGCATTCTAATCACACCAGTTTCCTTGCATATGAGCAAATATCTGTGCTTGCTGTTCTAACCATACGTACTACTACGTTGATTGGATTATAATGTCCTTTGGGTATTCTCCGATTACGTTGTCCCATTTTTCTTTTTTGCCTTGTAGCGAAGAGCGTTGTGCCGAAAACCGGGTGCACTTTTTGTTCACTTTATATATCCCACGAGGAGACTGCGCGAACATGATATGTTTGACCTGGCATAGTGCTATTGTTCATAAACAATAAGCCCCCTAAATACCTGCATGTACGAAGGTGTACGTACGGTCATTCGCATTTCCCTAGCATTACTTTCAGTACTGGACAGGTTATTTTTACCCCTCTAGTTTGCGACTACCACTAAATGGGCCATTTTTACGTGCCTACGACATATCGCAAGGGTTTTTTTCTTTTGTCTTATTCGAGTAATTATATAAGCGCGCGTAGTCATTTTTTTAGCGAGACCCTAGGGTCCTGTAGCAGTAATTTGAGGTTTTCATGGCTCGAACAACGACAAAATATTGAGGAATCTTGAGCCTTATTGGGGCGTAAATCACACAGGTGTTGAATGAGCTTGGAGCTTGTGCGGTTATGTATTAGATATGGGCAGTTTCCTTTAACGTTGGCGCCTCTTTCTTTCCTACCCGTGGGGTTGCTCTCGAAACTGGTAAGGTCATGAGCATTTTTGCTGAGTCTTTTTAGGAAGCAGCATTTTTCTCAAACGAAAAAAAAAAAACCAAAAAAAAAAATAAAGACAAAAAAACTATATAATGCTACTGGCCTTGAACTTGCTTGGTAGAAGCCTTCTTAATTGCACCCATTAGTTTAGCATCTACCACATCTTGATTCGATGCTCTTCATTTAGAAATACTTGTTTATATAAATATACTTCACACGGCATGAATTAATTGATAGGTAAGTAAGTTTCTTTTATCATAAGTCAAACAGTATCAGATATAAGAAGGGAAAAGGTAGATATAGAAACCTAGTAAGACCCTTATTATTAAACATTCGTTAATCAAATTATGGGTAAAATTGCAGAGTTTCTCGGGAATCCAGGTGCTAGGCCTGACGTTCATCATAGAGCACCTACTGTTGACTGCAAACAGTACGAAGAATTCGGTGATTCTAACGATTACAAAAATGATGATGTGGTCAGAGTAGTCAGCCATAGCGATGAGAGTACTGATGACGAACTTTGTAATGTGAATTTAACAGAAACAGGGGCAATCTTCACGAGTAAAGGTTTTACCGGGTTAAGCAAAGGTTTCACAGATAAGACCCTGGATTTCCTGGTACGAGTGGCCGGTTCGCAGGCGGTTTTTTTTATTGTTTGGATCATCCTCATAATTTGGGTGGTTATTGGTATTGTTTATAACGCACCTTTCAATTGGCAAGTTGTTATGCAGGACGGACAGTCCATTCAAAGTTATGTTTGGGACACACTGTTGATGAGACAACAGTTGATGAGTACGCATGAACAAATTTTGATCTGCGGTAGATTGAAGTCGAGATTGGCTTCCTTCAAAAACTATCTAACAAGAAGCACCCCAGAGGAAGAAAAAGCAGACTGCACAGTTGAAGCTAATGAAGTCAGCTCTGTTGAAAATCATATAGACCCATCTGCCATTAACGGAGAACTGCCTGTGGAAAATTGGTACGACCGTTTATCTAATGTAGCAAGTAGGTATATGGGTTCAATTGCAGCAATGGTGATATTTTGGATAGGTATTTTCGTTTGGATTGGTTGCGGTGCTATCCCAAAAGATGCGGGCAACACTCCACCTTACACCGGAGAAACTACAGGTAGTAATCCAAGATTGAAAAAGTTCAGTGACGCTTGGCAGATGTATATTAACACTGCAGTTGCAATTTCCCTTCTAATTTGCACTACTTTCTTACAAAATATAAGGGCCAGACATGATTATTTCACGGGGAGGTTTTTAGTTGATATCTTTGATATGGACGAGAAAATCGACTATCGTATAAGAAAGCATTTTAACGATTTTGAAACACCTCACCCAGTTGTTACCATTGAGTCTAAAAAAAGGTCGACAGGGAGAAAGATGATTGATTGGTATGCTGATATTATTGGTACTGGTATTGGTGTCCTGATCGGTGTGGCAGTGTTCGCTACATGGATTGGTATTGGTTCGCCAATGAAGTGGGATGATAATTGGTGGTTGATTATCGGTACATACACAGGTTTAATTGGGTTTTTGGACGGTTTCGTTTTGAGAGAAGTGTACTTCCGAATCGTTCAACATGAAGAGAAAAATTATTCTGATGTGGCTAAAGAAGACCTTGAATTATTCCAAGAATTAGGTATTGAATGTCCCGAAGAATTTAGTGGTAAAACTCCTGAAATTAACATTATTGGTTACAGAACATCCCAATATATTAATAGGATCTGCTCAACTCCATGGAGTGTTCTTGTATCCGTCATCATCATCATTGGTTTAATTTGTATTGCTTCCGGTTTGCGTTGGAGTACAACAGGTCAATTGATTGCTAACACGCCAACTATGATTATCGAAGAATTTTTCTTGCTAGTTTTGTTGCAAGCACATAATTGGGCCGATCGTCAAAGAAGAGTGGAGGTTACCGCTTTGTACGCACGTAGGCGCATACTTCTATCATACGTAGAAAAGCGTTTCCCAGAGGTTATGATGTTGGAAAAATAGTTTCATTGAACATTTTAGCATTAGTGGGAAGAATTCCTCATGTTACTTATGAGGGAGTTAATTTTCCTTAGGGATCTTAGGAATTTCTATACGGAGGTAGCGATCGACCTTAGAACTTTTATTTAGTTTGTACATATACCTCACCTGAGTTTTGCTTTTTTCTCTGGGAGCCTAAACCATTTAAAATGATATATAATAGATAATAAATCCAGGATAAAATGTGGCTAATTGATCTTTTTTCATTTTCAACTTGATAATGACGTACTGGATACTTTCGACGCTCTTTTTTAGTCCCCGATCCCCGTCTTCCAGGACCTTGACGTGGAATTCCGATCACAGCCACTCTCGTCACGGCTCCGTTAAAATGAATGGTTTCCCGTTACATTTACTGGTCTTTTTATCTTTTTACAGTAAATCGGTGATATACTGTGACACAATTTGTGTCTCTACTGTGTGAACTTCCATTGCCGACTAAAGATTCCCCGCTCCGCTTATATGTCCGGTCCGTCCTTGACCGAAGATCACATTGCCAATTTTTCACATCTGGAAGCGATACGACAATATAGGAGAAAAAGAAAAGTGAAAGGCAAAAAAGCACCAACAGTTCTCGAGGTGAGGTGCCGTCAATCTTCTGTATAAATTCGGCCAATTCAATCTAATTTACTACATTTGCGACAGACTTTCACATCCACATTCGAGGAAGAAATTCAACACAACAACAAGAAAAGCCAAAATCATGTCTTATCCTGAGAAATTTGAAGGTATCGCTATTCAATCACACGAAGATTGGAAAAACCCAAAGAAGACAAAGTATGACCCAAAACCATTTTATGATCATGACATTGACATTAAGATCGAGGCATGTGGTGTCTGCGGTAGTGATATTCATTGTGCAGCTGGTCATTGGGGCAATATGAAGATGCCGCTAGTCGTTGGTCATGAAATCGTTGGTAAAGTTGTCAAGCTAGGGCCCAAGTCAAACAATGGGTTGAAAGTCGGTCAACGTGTTGGTGTAGGTGCTCAAGTCTTTTCATGCTTGGAATGTGACCGTTGTAAGAATGATAATGAACCATACTGCACCAAGTTTGTTACCACATACAGTCAGCCTTATGAAGACGGCTATGTGTCGCAGGGTGGCTATGCAAACTACGTCAGAGTTCATGAACATTTTGTGGTGCCTATCCCAGAGAATATTCCATCACATTTGGCTGCTCCACTATTATGTGGTGGTTTGACTGTGTACTCTCCATTGGTTCGTAACGGTTGCGGTCCAGGTAAAAAAGTTGGTATAGTTGGTCTTGGTGGTATCGGCAGTATGGGTACATTGATTTCCAAAGCCATGGGGGCAGAGACGTATGTTATTTCTCGTTCTTCGAGGAAAAGAGAAGATGCAATGAAGATGGGCGCCGATCACTACATTGCTACATTAGAAGAAGGTGATTGGGGTGAAAAGTACTTTGACACCTTCGACCTGATTGTAGTCTGTGCTTCCTCCCTAACCGACATTGACTTCAACATTATGCCAAAGGCTATGAAGGTTGGTGGTAGAATTGTCTCAATCTCTATACCAGAACAACACGAAATGTTATCGCTAAAGCCATATGGCTTAAAGGCTGTCTCCATTTCTTACAGTGCTTTAGGTTCCATCAAAGAATTGAACCAACTCTTGAAATTAGTCTCTGAAAAAGATATCAAAATTTGGGTGGAAACATTACCTGTTGGTGAAGCCGGCGTCCATGAAGCCTTCGAAAGGATGGAAAAGGGTGACGTTAGATATAGATTTACCTTAGTCGGCTACGACAAAGAATTTTCAGACTAGGTTGTCAAGCTCTTGATAAATGTAGCTCCTTTCTTTTTAACTGCTCCATGTTTTGGGTCTGTATATAGGAGTGCTGTTTTAATCGATATAGGTTACATTTGAAACATTTTTTTATGATTATAAGGTACTATTTAAATATTTACAACTCGTACAGTTCTCTTTTGTTTTTTCTCTTTTTCTCCTTGCTAAGCGCCTTTAAGGTGAAAAGGAACACATATCAATACACTAACAAAAAAGGTGCACGTTTATAGGGTATCGGACAATAACTATATTACTAAGCTACCAAAGCAATAGCGCCAATAACAAAAGCTTTCATGTTAATGTTCAAGGATGCACCGGTATTTTCTTTTGCCGTGCTGACAGTATATGTTGTGCTTTGTTTAGCGGATGAGGATGTTCCATGAATCGCTGCCGTAGGTTTGGTGGTAGATCTGTTTACCTTTTCAGTGGATGAGCTTAGTTGTGATGTTAATAGCGACTTTTGGCCCGAGACAATTATCGTTTCAAGGGTAGTTTCGCCCCTCCCGATCGGACTTTCAGTTGAAGATTTCGCAACAGTTGATGTGTTTTTCGCTTTAGTGGTTGATACTCCTTCTGAATTTTTAGTTGACTTGCTTTTTGCTCCCTCTACAGATGTGCTTCCTGTACCTTGACTTTCTGATGGGGAAGTTGATGGTGAAGCATTCGTTGCAACGGATGTATTTCCTGCAGCTTTACTTTCTGATGGGGAAGTTGATGGTGAAACATTTGTTGCAACGGATGTATTTCCTGTAGCTTCACTTTCTGATGGGGAAGTTGATGGAGAAGCCTTTGTTGTTGGTGAGGTTTTTTCGACAAAAGATGACGAGCTCCTCACCGTTTCTGATCCTGGTTTAGCTTTTTTAGTTTCCTGAGAAGTCTTCATATCCTTAAAACTTTCCGAAAACGTGGACGTTTCGAAATTACTTATTTTAGTGCTAGTGGTATGTTCTGCCTCATCTCCACTTGTGGTCGATGTTACTTCTTTTTCTGGGCAAGTAGTAACAGTAGAAGCATCAATATCTGTTATAGTAATAAGTGTGGTTGACTTTCTATTCTTGGTGCAACCACCCGAACAACTTGTAACAGTTCCTATGGCAGTAGTCTCCCTACTTACGATTACTGTTTTGGTTATGTTGTAATTAGGAGTAGCGTTGCTGCAATTGACTGTTGAAGTTAAAGTTTTAATTTGTTTAGCAGTAGCTAGAACAGTTGAATTAAAGATACTTCTGGCATGAGCGGATGTTGAACTTAGAGAAGAAACAAATGTAGTTTTGTTAGGGAGTGATGTTGCAATTGTAGAGGCAGTTGAGGAATTTCCAGAGCTGTCGATGCTGGGTGTGACCAGGATGGAGCTAGAGGTAGTTGATTTGCTTACAAGTTGTGCACTGGATGTTGAAGGAGCACTGAAAGTAGTTAAATTGTGGGCCGCTAATGAGGAAGTGACGTCGCCACTCGCTAATGGCACGCTGGAAATGCTTGAAGTGGATTCAGTAATGAAACTAGCTGTACTTGGCGAAGGTCTAGCAGAGGTAGAATTATTTATAAATGGGGCACTTGTGGTCATACTGGAAACGGTTGAAGGAGCCTCTGAAGTAACCAAAGTGGAAGTAGTTGGAGAGGTTTCAGGTGTCGAGAAACTATAACCTGCCAATGATGAGCTAACGACAGTTGAATTAATTGCGAGTGACGTACTACTGGTGGAAAAGCCGGGAGTTATCACCGAAGTATGAGAGCTCATGGAGCTAAATGTGCCTGTTGGAACGTTAGAAGCACTTGTAGCGTTGGATGTTGATAAAGAACGGGCAGTAGCTTTATTACTCAAAAGCGATGTACTAGATGTGGCCAAATTGGATTCGTTTGTAGTTTCAGAAGAAGTTATACTAGAGACAATTGATGAAACGACTGAGTTTTTTGTTTTGGTGACAATCAGCGAGGCACTTGCAATGGTGGAATTATTGTCAGATGGCGCACTGGAGCTAGCCAGGTTAGAGGAAATTGATGAAGCTTCCGAAGAGGTGATATCAGACCAGACCGATGGAAGTGGAGATGCGGTTAAACTGATAGACGCTGATGGAGAGGTTGTAACGGTAGAACTATTGCCGAATATTACACTAGACCTACTCAAGTCGGAGGAAGTAGATGAGGTTTTGGAAGTGGCCATTCTGGAATTACTTGACGAAACCTTAGATTCAAGTGAACTAGATGCGGCGGATGTTGTGGTAGAAACGGTCGAATTGTAACCCGTCGACAAAGAGCTTTCAATGATTGAATTGCTTGCTAATGTCTCACTAGAAGGTCTTAGGCTAGAAGTTACTGACGAAGCTTCTGTAGCAACCAAAGTAGAAGTAACTGATGTATTTTTAGAGCTAAACAGTCTAGAACTTGCTGAGCTGGAAATTGCCGATGGAGCTTCCGAACTCACTGAGCTAGACGTTGCCGATGGAGCTTCTGAACTTACTGAGCTGGAAATGATGGATAAAATTGTAGAGGAAAGTGGTAGGGTTTCAGAAATAGTAGAGCTTGCGGGGCTGGAAGTACTTGATAGTAGGGAGGAAACATCGGACGTGCTTGAACTAAAAACTTCCTTTGAGGCATCGGAAGTACTACCAACTGAAGTGACAGCCGATCCTGAGGAACTTACCTTTGGTGAAGATGAAACGTCAGTAAGCGTGGTAAATGTGGAGGATGTGACTGCAGTTGTATCAGAAGATGAAGCAGTAGTTTCAAGGACAGAGGACTTTCCCAATGGCTCCGAAGAGGAACCACCTTCATTTGATGAACTGGTTTGCGGGGAAGATGTTTGGAATAGCACTACTACTTATGGAGTCAGTCTCTGTAGTGGAGCTGGACAGTTGTGCATTTGTGGAGGAAGGCGCACTGTATGAGTTTGAGGGGCCAGGGGTTGATGATTCGACATCGTTGACTGATGTGCTAGAAATATCGGATGATGTGTAAGAAAGAGAAGAAAAAATGGAAACCAATGACTCCGATGATAGAATTGAGGCAATTGTATCGGAGGAGAGCGACGAGCTAGAAGTAAACTCGGGTACAACAGAAGAAACTAATGTGCTAGAACTACTGACAATAATTTCTGGGCTAGTTGTAACTTTAGTGCTTGTCGTGCTTGTCGTGGTGGTGGTAGTAGGCGTAGTTGTACTGGTCGTGCTACTAGTAGTAGTCGTGCTACTATGCGATGTGGTAGTGGCTGTGGTCGATTTTGAACCAGATGAACCCATTTTGATACGGCGCTACCCTTTCTTGTGGATACCTTTTCTATGACAGAATCATTGACAAATCTGAGGGAACAAAATTACCACAGGTGTGAGTGAGACTTTATATAAAATTAATATTTCATTTTTAGCTTTGTTCCACTTGAGAGGAACATGGGCAAAGATAGAGACTAAGAAAACATGTTTTCAGAACTTTACTGTTGACTGCTGAACAGTCTTAGCAAGATGCTTATTTTTACGTGAGTTCTAAGTCGCCGTGGACTGACACCTTCGCTAAATTCACAGGCAATGATCGCAAACGAGCTTCATGAAAAAAAGTTTATTTTGGATCAGATCTGCGCATGGTCCAGAAAATTCGCCTTAACGAAAGGTACACAATTTTGCATTAAATGTCAAAAAAAAATAGAATATGCGATACAATTATACCTGAGATGAATTTAGTAAAGTAGGTGCAAAAGATGGTATAATACTTGAGCTACATCTGGGAAACTAAAGCACATTTTACGTTCAAAGCGAATAGTAAATTAGAGAGAACAGTTGCGCGTGGAAGGCATGGGCACCGCTAAATCTAAAGAAATTACATACTGTTTCATTCTTGCCGTCATTTTTTCCTCATTAATCACCACTTTTAAGCAGGATATAAGAATAAAAAACTCGATTTGAATAAAAACTATGCTTTCCTTGGTACATACATCCTTTTGAGTACATAAGTAATGTCAACTGTGTAGGAAAGAGGTGACGTCCTAGGCTCGGCTGTGTGATATTACTTTTTAGAACCTTTTTGATAGAGGCTAAATGGTAAGGAAAGTTAATTTTATTTGAATTTTGGGCCACCTCTCTTAGAAAGGATTACTGCTAACTTCATAGTGTCAGATCACTCGTGTTTGTTCTGAATAATGAGGCAGGCGGTATACAAAAGAAGATATCCTGCTTATTTGGCTCCTATTGTTCAATCAATTAATCGATTGGCCAACGACTTTCCTATCGTATAGAAGAAACTGTTTGAAAAAAGATGGCTTATCCAGGAAGGTGCCTGAACAAGTTCTTGCTTCCCACAGTAAAGAAAAATCAAAATGGCCGCCATAGCGGTGCAGGAAGGTCTTGCCTATCGAGGATATTGTTTTTACTGCAAAAGGAAAGAGGAAAGTTAACAAAATCAACTTTTCAAACGGAGAGTATAACATCCGGAAGTTAAAAACTGTGAGGAAGATAAAAAGAAATCTTCACGAAGTTTTTTCCATTTTGGTGATCTAATGAAGTCAGCTATCACTTTTTTGCGCTACGGGCTTTATGTGACGCAATAGCCCGTGCCACTTTAAACTTTTTTGTGCCTTGGCACCTTTGGCAGTATACGAAGAAGATCAATTAAACAAGAACGACGAGATCTCGGACAAGATATGACAGGGTTTAAAGTTTCTTCTTTTTTTCATATTCTGGCATTGTCCCGCTTTTTCAACGCAGGAAGGGAACGAGCTTGAGATAAGTTAAAAATTACAGTTACAAATCTATACTGGTTTATTATACGCAAACTTTTGTTACATGAGGTTCATGTTCATGTTAGTCGTGTTTGCAACGTTTCTTTTATTTTGTCTCCTTGCCCCTTTCGCAATTTTTTTACGTTGTCTCTTCATGTACTCTATGTAATGTATGAGCAGGCTCTGACACCCGAGTTCTTCCGTCAATGGTGGGATATTATTCAATCCAAATGATCCTTGATCTGTGGAATACTCGCCAAGAATTAAGTGGCCCTCTTGAGCGACCCACCTAAAAAGAGATGTTTCAAATTCTCTAGTATAATGAGCTGCCACGAACCTCTGAACTTTTTGATCCTTTTGGTCGGTGGACATCTTATTTTTAGCGGCTCTAATGACATCTTCATCCAAACGATTCACTTCATAATCTGCTAACAGAATTAATTTATAATGATCGTTGGTAACTACGGGCGAATAAGTGACATGCCACCTGAGATTTAAATTATTCACTTTAGTGTCCAAATCCCTGTGTCCTTCTCGGTGAGCCATTGCTAGTAAGTTGGGCTCCGTAGACGTAGTCCCTACGAAGCTGTAAGTTACGTTTGCTTGGCTGACATTTTTATATATGTCGTAAAGAGGCACTTTATACAATATTAATCCGTTGTTTGAGCAAACGATTTTTGCCACAGTATAAGGCGGAGGTTCGTCTGCCGTTCTTAAAATAAATTTGAAAATTTTATAATATGGGACATTGCCGACCACAGTATTGCTATGACCTCTTTTACCAAACGGTAGAGTGCAATTGATAATTTGAAATAATGGAATACCAATTGCATCTGGACTCAGCTCATTCGAATACTTTTTAGTGTTTTCAAAATTTTCAAGCGATTGCTGAGACGGAAACATGAAAAACCCATCCTCGCCGTTTATCTCGGCTATGGGCATTCTTCTTTCCCTATTAAAATGAAAGCACTCTGGGACACTTTTGCTATCGGACATTTCAATCTTCAATCTCTGCTCATCTTTAAGCCCATCTGCTGCTTTCTTAAGAAGGTATCTACTTATTGAACCCATAATCAGATTTTTCTTGAAAAACTTTTAATGGAAGCTTAGCACCTGCTTCGGTCTTCTTTATCTTGGCGAACTTTGCCAAATCTGTAGTTGTTTCAAATACTGTCATGTTGGCAGTCTTCTTTTTATATGCGTTCACGCCGATGGCCAAGCCTACAACATTTTCTCAAAAAGGGACCATTGTCCCTTGCTGCGCCAAAAAAAAGAAATAGGCGCATACGTTCCGTCATCTATCGCTCACAAAAAGTGGAACCGGTAGGATTTTATCACTGACACATACCGTTGTACTAAGAGAGCAATTAAGTCGACAACGCAATTGATATGCGCTCTTCGTTATCGAACCCTAGCGGTGTATTTTTCGGACAAACTTACTGTTCATTATGGCCGAATGCTTACCTAAAACGACACTTCTGGTCGTTTTCAACTCTCATGCTCTAAGCAATTAGGCTTTTGGGGCGAAGCGGACAAGCTCTTAAGGCCATGAATAAAGAAAGGGAGATGAAAGGACGCCGTAGCAGCTGCAATAGCTTTCTTTCGGTCATCAAAAATCCCAGTGAATTCTTGGGGGACACTTGTGGGGTTGCATTACTCGAAATGCTTCGGACGAGTACCTGATTCGTTAAACATATATATCTCATGGTGAATTGGAAACGGTTGTAGATCTTATATAGGAAAAGTCATTCATAACTAGTTCCATGCCGACTAAGTATTTCGTCCAGGCTCGGCGTTCTTGTTGAACGAATTTTCCCATAATCAGCCAGATTTCCAAGAACTTCGCCTTCGTAACATTTTGCAACAACAAGTGGATGGAGAATTTTGACTATTTTTAGTTCAAGAAAACTTAGAAATTTTTCAACGGTTTTTTATCTCGTTAGTATTATCATTCCAAAAGTATACTTATGTGGGTACATAGTTATAAATATATGAGGGAATCTATCTATCAAGGTTAACAAAGCGTTACATCGTAAAACGGTAATCATGGCTGCTCAATTTTAACGTGGTCACCATTCTTGGCAGAAGACTTTAAAAACGCGTCCACACAAGCCAAATGGTGGAATGCAGTTCTGGGTGTGCCTAGGTATAAGGATTTGTCCTTCTTGCTGACAGCTTCGTGAAAATTCAAAAATTCAGCGTTGACGCCGAAACTTTCATCATTATCGACTTTAAAAATTTGTTCGTCACCGTTATCTTCAGCTGAACCCCCTAATTTGACTTTTACAACGGGGTCTTTTTTGTCTGATAAGTCAACGGTAACGGTACCATTCTTACCATAGACTTTCAAGAAAACCGACTTTTCGGTAGCACCAAAGGCAGACCCATAAGTAAAGCTTCCGATAACCTCTTTATTTTTCAACTGGACAGTAGCAAAGACAATATCATCTGCACCGGAACGTTCACGCACCTGTCTCGTTAATGCAGAAACAGATCCAAATTCACCGAGTAGGGAAATAACGAGAGCTAATTGGTGGACACCACCATCAGATAGAAATCCGCCAATGTGCTCTGGTTTTTGTCTCCAGGTTGTGGTCAAATATTTATTTTGAGTAACAAATGGACCGGTAGAATTGTGGGTGAATGCTACTACAGGACCAATTTTCTCGATCTGCTCCTTTGCGATTTTGATACATGGTAAATATAACCAATTTTCAGCCACACCAACGGGCAATGGGGTGGATTCTGCTATCTTGACAATCTCCTTCGCTTGGTCTAAGTTGGCCGCAATTGGTTTTTCCAAAATAACTGGCTTACCTGCTTTAACTGCCTTCTCGACAATATCAGCATTAAATTGAGCAGGTAGCAAAGCGTCAATGTAGTCGACATGAGGGTCATTCAAAATTTCATCTAGATTGTCGTAAACCTTATTTTCAGGTATGTCAGCAACCTTTGCAAAATCCAAAGCTTTTGCCTTATGTCTGTTGAAGGCGGCAATGACTTTGAATTTGTCAGGAAATTCCTGGTAGGATGGGAGATGTCTATCTCTGGCAAAAATACCTGTACCAACTATACCGACGTTCAATGGGGACATTTTTGGCTATTACTTTACTTTTTGGAACCAAGAAGTGATTATGGGTCTATTCGATGTACAGAAACAAATAGGTTTGAGCGAGTTCGAAAGTTTATCCAGAATAAGTAGTTCTTTTTATAGACGAACACCTATGTATTGTGATACATAATCATGCTGAATTTTCAACAGGGGATAACTCCGTTTATTCCCCGGCGGAGGGCGGAATTAAGCGGGGTTATTAGTTGATTTGGAAGCCACGTCTTTTTTAATTTTGAATGAGAAGTGAGACTACGTACTAAGTTAATCTATTATTATCTTTATATGTAAAAAAACCCCGACCGTGGTGAAAGGCTTCTTTGGTCTTGCTTTGACAATTGCTTAGTGGAAACGATACTTTGTGTCCAGACCTAGATGTATTTAGCAACAGCTTCTCCATCGTAAATTGTAAAAGGCGTATCCTTACCCACGATGGCGATTGAAAGATTGTCTACCGTCAAGGATTCGTCCCTTAGAGACTGGCTGATAGCCTCGACGCCAGCTTTGATTAGTTCATCCGGGTTCCCGTCAATTTTTATAAACGTGTCTAAAGTTCTCTCTAGATAAGTCTTTGCCCCTTGGCTTCTTGCGCCAATAGCTGTACCATATAGTTCTGTGACATTTCCGGAAGGTTGGAATTCTAAAAGATGAGCACCGCTCTTGTCATACCCGATGATCAACAAACCAACACCGTAGGGTCTGCCCCCATAGGATTGTGTATTTTTCTGTGCTTTATCGCAAAGCAAATGACCTGCTCTCTCGACGGCAAGCTTTCTGTTAAAAACTAAGCTGGAGTAATTACACTGTTGTCTCAAATAATTACTTAAAACTCTAGCATCTGGAGCCAACCCGGCTAACGAGAGCCCCATGTGCTCGTCACATTTGATGATTTTTTTCTGGTATGATGACAATTCGTCTGCATTTCTTTTTAACGCTACTAAAACAGCATGAGTGTTCGAACGTAACCCCACAGTGACGCTCCCTTGTTTAATAGCTTCCAAGGCGTATTCCACTTGGAACAGACGGCCTGTAGGAGAAAAAGTGACTGTGTCCCCGTCGTAATTGTTCCTGAACATGTTTTGTAAATATATGAAGGCTTAGTTCAATGTATTCTTACCCACTTCTCTTGAACTTCAATTGATCACCACGTCTACCTAAATGTAGTGGCGTCTTGGTTCTTTTCCATACTTTGACGATACTTTTGAATTTTTAATTTTGCCACTCTATAATAGGGTATGTTCTTTATAGGACATTTTTACTTTTTTAGTAGGGCATTTTAATAAATACTAGGTTTTTAGTAATTTCGGAGATACTTATCCTAGGTCTGAAAATTCAACCCTAACCCTTTTTTTCTTATGTTTTTTTTTCTGGGTAGCAGCTAATAGAAATTAGTACTGATTACATAGAGAAGTTACTATGACACAATAGTAAGGGAATCATCTATTCATATATCACATCTTTGAGTTGCCGTTAAGCATGAAGGAAACGGCGCAGGAATACAAGGTGTCTGCTGTAATACCGACCCTTTTGAAAAACTGGATACTGCGTGTAGTGTATGCCACATTGGACCATATACCTCCTTTTGTGTGGGAAATTCTACATGTCATCACCGATATTTATTTCTTCTGGGTTCAAAAGCTGATTAACTATGTGCGGCCACACTCAAGAGTCATTTATTATAACGCTATTAAGAAGTTAGATGAGTGTGATACGTATCAAATGTGGTGTCAGCAAGCGTCCGTAGTGGATGAAATAACAGGCGCAAATTTATGGCGGCGGAATTTCTTTTCGAGGAGGTACGACTTCAATTCTGTCATTGAACAATATAGCATATTGGAAAATATGTTAAGGGAGGAGAAGTATGATGTAGTTAAGGAGAAGTTTTCGACTACAGGCCCTTGTATGTTGAGGAACTTTGCGGGTATTGGAGATAAAAAGTTGTTCACAAAATCTTTGATGGGTACAAAGCTACTTATTGAACAATATTTGACCCGAATTCTAGAAGGCTTGGATATATTAAATAATCAAACTTTAACTCCAACATCCTTTTTCCAAAGATGTAAGTTGTCACTGGGCACAACAGCATTAATCTTGCAAGGTGGTTCATTGTTTGGGCTGTTTCACCTTGGGGTGATTAGAGGTTTATTGTTACAGGACCTGATGCCTAATATTATAAGTGGTAGCTCTATGGGGGCATGCGTTGCAAGTTTATTCGGTTGCTTATCCAATGAGCAACTAAAGCAATTATTGACCGATGACAACCTCTTGAATATCATCAAGAATGATGTAGATTTATTAAAAAGCTGTGGATACGGTAATTTAGAGCAGCACCTAAACCTGGGGACTTTGATTCAGAACCTAATACACCACGGTTATTCTCAAGACGTTTATCTTTTTATCCGGTTTGTTATGAAATATATTGTTAAGGAAAAAACTTTTGAAGAAGTTTATCAGATTACTGGAAAAGTTTTCAATATTGTTATTCATCCAACTGATAAATCATGCCCTAATTTACTAAATTATGTGACAACCCCAAACGTATTAATCAAGTCAGCCATTGAATGCTCACTTGGTTCTGGTGTAATTTCAGAGGATACATCACTATTATGTAAAAATTTAGAAAATGAAATTGAGCCTTTTCTTAACATCAATAAAAATAAACAAGTCAAATTTCTTACCCCAGAAAATGCCAACAATCCGAGCATAACGGAGAGCCCCTATACTAGGTTAACGGAACTATTCAATGTTAATAACTTCATTGTTTCTTTGGCGAGACCATACTTGGCACCATTGGTGGTAAATGATTTGAAGCATGAAATAAAAACGTCAAAATATTACTATTATAAGCATTATCCAAATATGCCTCCTATAAACGCGAATACAGTAAGAAAAACACAGAGATCCTCTTCGCAATCACCCATAAAGGCAGGAACTGTCGAGGATCTTGAGCCAGAGCCTTTAATGAGCCCTGCGCCCCCAAGTTCGGCAGTCAACGATTCAGCAGAGTACATAATCCCAGAATTGGGCATACCGCAGTTGAACTTTACTGAAATGGAACCGCTGGCGTTTAAATTTAAGTATCATCTGGAAAGAAAATTAAAAAATATTGCCACTATGGAATTTCGACATAGGATGGAGGTATTGGATAATTTAGGCCTGTTGTGCTCATTAATAAAAAGACTAATAATTGATGAAAAGACTCCCAGATCAGCTACGGAGATTGCTGTGGTACCAAGGATGAAAAGTCTATCATTAACAAGGATTATTGAAGGTCAACTAAACAACATTCCATACTGGATAAAATCTGGTGAACGAAGTACATGGCCCGCACTAGCTTTAATTAAGACAAGATGTGCAGTCGAATTTAAATTAGACGACATAATAAGAGCAAGACGGAGTAGGTAGTATCGTTTCCACTTTTTTCTGTCTTATTTTTTTTATTGATAGAGCTCGATTGCATATATTTTTCATTGATATTGTACTTAAAAATATATTCAGTTCATAGAAAAAACAATAATACGAGAATCAATGTGCCTCGTATATAGTCTTATCATTATTTAGCGATAAAATAGTTTTGTTGACTCCTTCTCATTCAGATATAGGTATTCATTTTCAACGACGTGTAGGCTTGTGTTTGAAGTTGCAATGGGTGCGCCGCCCCTGCAAACGTGCAATGAGCCGGTTACGTCCTTTGCAAAACCGGTCTTCAGAGGATTCAAGTTCAAATTAATCATTGATTTGATAAAGGAAGATTTGTAGAAATTTTGCAGATTCGAGGAATTAACAGAAGCATCGTATTCATCTATATTAAATATGTCCGAATTGGAAACAATGATTAGCACTTTGCATTGCCTCAAAAGAGGTGTGATGAACTTATTGTTTAATTCTGAACAAGTTAGGCCGCTTACTAGCGACAACAGTAATTCTGGTTGTTCGATGATAACAATGGTGTCAGTTGGGTTATTTTGTATAGCAGCGGAGAACTTTGCGAGTACGTCACTTAGTATCTTGTCTCTTGGCTTATTATGGATATTATTAACGATGAAGTCGGACAGGAAGTCTAAAACATTGTAGTTATTAGATGGGATCTTCAGCTTGTTTAATGAATTTGTAAAATAGTTCTGTTCGTGGATAAACGACGCAAGGACTGCATGGGAGCGAGTTGACGAAGGTAGCACCGATGAAGAAGATTCATTAAGGGAACTTGGGGAACCTAACACGTGCGTTTCTACTAGTGCGTTTATCAGCCATAGTGGTTGAGTACAGGATTGATGGGTGATGAAGAATAAGTTATGAGAGTTGCTGTCTTGGAAAAAGTGGGCAGGAAGCACTGATTGGTCGCTGAATAGGACCAAATCTTGTCGTTGAACACTACTCATAAATGTGTATTTAGTTATTTTTGTGGAGGTTCTGGACGGTTTTTGCCTAACTTCTACTAGCCTCAATTTAGTACTTTTATTTTTTTTTCATTTTTCATTCTGCTCATCGCCTATCAATTCATACCTAAGAGATGCAAAGATAGCGTACTATAGATGTGAAAAGTTGGATAAACAAAGCCCATGATATAAGCCACGGCTTCAGCCTTAAAATTGGGGTTAAAGGCTAAGAACGAATTGCAAATTCTTTTGCTTCAGCAGAAATTTTCCAACAGCAAAGTATAAAAAATCTATCTAAGCCGCTTTTAAATTAAGGAGCGTATATAAAATTATATAATCACACTCGAAGGACCAATCTGTGCTCTACATACCTTACGCGCTCTAATAATATGATCTATGCTTCATCAGTCTTGTTTATTCTTAAAGTATTTTTTTTTATGTTTGGTTCTTGTTATTGAACAAAAAAATGAATTAACCCGAACACTACCAAATCAATAGCAGAAGAAAAGAAGAAAATGATAAAATAAAGGTGAGAACCATTTTAAAGCATTATTCATTATGAAATCCTCCTATCTAGTATAACTTGATTCGACACCTTGCTAATATTTCTCTGAAGCACTGTCTTTAGAGGCAAAACGGTACTATCGCATATTCTTACCCGGTTTCAAGTTTTGCCCTCACGCTTTTTTAGGGAGAAATGACTTCCACCGAAAGGATAATTTGAGAACACCACTACAACTTAAAGTCCAAGAGCTTCATCAGTACAACGAGTTCGTATCATCAAGAACGCACATCAGCAGAACAATGGGAGGTATACTTAAAAACCCGCTAGCCTTATCGCCGGAGCAGCTGGCGCAACAGGATCCAGAAACGCTTGAAGAGTTTAGAAGACAAGTTTACGAAAATACGCAGAAAAATGCCAAATTGACATCACATAAAAGGAATATACCGGGACTAGATAATACAAAAGAGGAGGGGGAGATAATTGGAACATCGAGTACCTTCCTTCCAAAGGACACACTGTCACTGAAACATGAGCAAGACATGTTGGCCAAGATGACACCAGAAGAGCGAGTTCAATGGAACCAAAGAAATTTAGCAGAAAATGAAATAACAAAAAAGCAGTTCCAAGATATTCACATAGACGAGCCCAAGACCCCCTACCAAGGTGCTGTGGACCCTCACGGGGAATACTACAGAGTAGATGATGATGAAGATGAGGATAATAGTGATAAAAAACCATGCCAGGTGGCAAACGATGACATCGACGATTTGTCCCTGGGCGAACCGGAATTTGAAATCAAAGAGAACAAACAACCGGATTTTGAGACCAACGACGAGAATGATGAAGACTCACCGGAGGCTAGACATAAGAAATTTGAAGAAATGAGAAAGAAGCATTACGACGTAAGGGCAATTTTCAACAAAAAGTCCCGTGAAGCGCTAAAGGACGAAGACGAAGACGAAGATGATAGTACGACAAAAGAACCATGAAACATGACACCTCCATAACGTTTACCTATACTAAATATATCTTATTTTTTGGATTCTTGGTACATAAATATGCACTGTTTGTTATCACGCGAAACGAACTGATTTTTTAACAAGCTTTATTTTATACATGAAAAATTTCCCATCGATGAGCTGTGATCGGCAAGTGAGAGTACTCTGTTTCACAACTACTACCGGTCCCAGGAATATATACTACTGACCACAAAGCTGTGTATCACTTAGTTTGATGAGCAGCACGAGGAAGTTCAAAAAGGTTGAGAAACCTCTATCACAAACCAGACATTATTCACTCTGTATCCCCACGACATTGGTATCGGACTGTCACAACCTCTCTCAAATCACGCATAAGGTGTACCAAGTGGCCAAGTTTGCATCGCTGTTTAATGTTTCTGAGGTTGTCATTCTTGAGGACAATTCCCAGGTCGATGCCACCAAAAAAAAAATCTCCACTGCTAAATTAATACTGGCACTTTTACAATACTTCGTCACGCCTCCATATCTTCGCAATACTGTCTTCAACGAAAAATTCAGACCTTATTTGACCGCCGCTTCAAAATTACCAAGATTATCCACACTTCCTTTCACCAGGTACCAAAAGCAAGATCACGGTCGGTACAGAGAAGGCCTCACTATCAAGATGCAGAAACCCACCTTGGCTCGCAAAAAGACTGGTAAGGTATTCAAGCAAACCAAATATATTAATATAGGGAAAAGCAAAGCACTGGCTCTACAAAGTCAGCTGGTGCCGATAAACGCAAGGGTCACCATCGACACAATAACGAGGAAAATTGTATCTCCTCAGGAAGCTTACGGTGATTTCACCGGATTGGACTCGCAGTATGGCTACTATACTCGTATAGCGTCATCGTTCACAGACTTGTTTATGAAGGGGCCTTTAAAAGAGGGTTATACACAATCAGTATATGTTCCCTTAACCACGAGAGACACCTCTATTCCCGAGTTATCATCACTGCCTACCGCCGAAACTAATCCCCACATCTTATTGGTATTCTCAACGTGGGACACTCTTGCTCGAGCATTCAAACTGGATCAAGATCAATTCGTAGATTGTCAAGGTCCTCAAGAGTTCTTTGATGCTCAGCTACCATGCCCCGTATCCAATTCGGACGTTGCAGATGCAATCCCCATGACACTGACAACTCTTTCAACTGTATTTTAATCCCAAATTACCTTCATGCAATGGATAAGTACGTATATATTAGAGACGCAATCATTATTATTACTGTCACTTTCCTCTACTCGTTGGAAACGACCAAGCTTTTTTTTTCGCATTTTTTTCGCCGTTGAAAAATTTTTCAATGAGAAAAAGAGCTTTGAAAGGAATGAAAAATTAGCTACAGGTTCGCAGTTGCACTTGTTAGTAGAGTAGCATAGAAGGAAAAAAAGGAGAACAAGGCACATATTTGCAATCTTCACACAATAGCCTGCCAAGCCCGAGATCTACGAAAATGTCCCGTTTCTTTTCGTCTAATTACGAATACGATGTAGCCAGTTCTTCATCCGAAGAAGATCTTTTATCTTCGTCTGAAGAAGATTTGTTAAGCTCTTCCTCCTCTGAGTCTGAATTGGACCAAGAATCTGACGACTCCTTTTTCAATGAAAGTGAAAGTGAAAGTGAAGCTGATGTAGACTCTGATGATTCTGATGCAAAGCCTTATGGTCCTTACTGGTTCAAGAAATCTGAGTTCAGAAAACAAGGTGGAGGTTCAAATAAATTTTTGAAAAGCTCTAACTATGATTCCAGTGATGAAGAATCCGATGAAGAAGATGGCAAGAAGGTAGTCAAGTCTGCCAAAGAAAAACTATTGGATGAAATGCAAGACGTTTATAATAAGATCTCTCAAGCTGAGAACTCTGATGACTGGTTGACTATTTCTAATGAGTTTGATTTGATCTCGCGTCTCTTAGTTAGGGCTCAACAACAAAACTGGGGGACTCCAAATATTTTCATCAAGGTTGTTGCCCAAGTGGAGGACGCTGTGAATAATACACAACAAGCTGATTTGAAGAATAAAGCTGTTGCAAGAGCTTATAACACTACAAAGCAAAGAGTCAAGAAAGTTTCTAGAGAAAATGAAGACTCAATGGCTAAATTCAGAAATGATCCTGAATCATTTGATAAGGAACCAACCGCAGATTTGGATATTTCTGCTAATGGATTCACAATTTCTTCGTCTCAAGGCAATGACCAAGCGGTACAAGAAGATTTCTTCACTAGATTACAAACAATAATTGACTCAAGAGGTAAGAAGACTGTCAATCAACAATCCTTGATTTCTACTTTGGAGGAGTTATTAACTGTAGCTGAAAAACCATATGAATTCATAATGGCTTATTTGACTTTGATTCCATCAAGATTCGATGCCTCAGCTAACCTATCTTACCAACCAATTGATCAATGGAAATCTTCATTCAACGATATTAGTAAATTATTGTCTATTTTAGACCAGACAATTGACACCTACCAAGTTAATGAATTTGCTGATCCAATCGATTTCATTGAAGATGAACCTAAAGAAGATTCTGATGGTGTCAAGAGGATTCTGGGTTCCATTTTCTCATTTGTTGAAAGATTAGATGACGAATTCATGAAATCCCTATTAAACATCGATCCTCATTCCAGTGATTATTTGATCCGTTTAAGGGATGAACAATCAATCTATAATTTGATCCTAAGAACTCAATTGTACTTTGAAGCGACTTTGAAAGATGAACACGACCTAGAAAGAGCATTGACACGTCCATTCGTCAAGAGATTGGATCATATCTACTATAAATCCGAAAATTTGATAAAAATTATGGAAACTGCTGCTTGGAATATCATACCTGCTCAATACAAATCTAAATTTACTTCAAAAGACCAGCTCGATTCTGCTGATTATGTCGACAATTTAATAGACGGATTATCGACAATCTTATCCAAGCAAAACAACATTGCTGTTCAAAAACGTGCTATTTTATACAACATTTACTACACTGCATTAAACAAAGATTTCCAAACTGCTAAAGATATGTTACTAACTTCCCAAGTTCAAACAAATATCAACCAATTCGATTCATCCCTACAAATTTTATTCAACAGGGTTGTTGTTCAATTGGGCCTATCCGCCTTTAAATTATGTTTGATTGAAGAATGTCATCAAATTTTGAATGATCTTCTGTCAAGTTCTCACTTAAGAGAAATTTTGGGCCAACAATCCCTACACAGAATATCTATCAATTCCAGTAACAATGCTTCAGCTGATGAGCGTGCTAGACAATGTTTGCCATATCACCAACACATCAATCTCGATTTAATCGATGTCGTCTTCTTAACATGTTCCTTATTGATCGAAATTCCAAGAATGACTGCCTTCTATTCCGGTATTAAGGTCAAGAGAATTCCTTACTCTCCAAAATCCATTCGTCGTTCCTTAGAACATTACGACAAGTTAAGTTTCCAAGGTCCACCAGAAACTTTAAGAGATTATGTCTTGTTTGCTGCCAAATCAATGCAAAAAGGTAACTGGAGAGACTCTGTTAAATACTTAAGAGAAATAAAATCTTGGGCTTTATTACCAAACATGGAAACGGTGTTGAATAGTTTAACGGAAAGAGTACAAGTTGAATCTTTGAAGACTTATTTCTTTTCTTTCAAGAGGTTCTATTCAAGTTTTTCTGTTGCTAAACTAGCCGAATTATTTGATCTTCCAGAAAATAAGGTGGTTGAAGTTTTGCAATCTGTTATCGCAGAATTGGAAATCCCAGCCAAATTAAACGACGAGAAGACCATCTTTGTTGTCGAAAAGGGTGATGAAATTACTAAATTGGAAGAAGCAATGGTAAAATTGAACAAAGAATATAAAATCGCTAAAGAACGTCTTAACCCACCATCAAATCGTCGTTGATCAATAAAATCAAAAACTACTTCGAAAGCATTCTTAACAAAAAATCATTGTAGATAGAAGAATAACATCAGCAACCAAAAAATATAGAAGGAAACTAAGCAGGAGAGTATAAACCATATTCACTTTTGCTTTTTATTCTTGATATTGCTCATCTTTTTTTTTTTTCGATTCTTTTAGCGATCTCTTTATTTTTAGTTTTAGGGTTTGAATCTAATCGTCTTCACTGTACATTACACATAAGCAAATATATATAGTTTTTTTTGTTACGTAAACACTCTTTATAATATAATACAAACTATTAAACTTTAAGAAAAGTATGATATGCCGCTTTATTTCTTCATCAAATATAATCTCAAAATATATGGATCATGAGTGTTGATAAATAATCCAATAGCCTATTATGGACTATCTGTTTGACATTCAAAAAAAAAAAATAAATTGTACGAACTGTGGTAAATCGGTATTATCATCATGACGCACGATATCAATTCTTTGCAGAAACTGAAAAATTTTTCATTTTCTACCCAGGAAAAAAAGAAAAATGAAATTCACTAAAAAAATGGGAATACTAATACCAGACGGTCCAATAATCACTATAGTATTATAGACAGCTATAACAGTGATCGAAGTTCGGCGCTCTTCAGATACCGAGTGGCTAATAGACTGAGTAGATCAAAGTGGCAGATAGCCCAAACAAAAGTAATTAGCTTGCAAGCCACTTTATCCTAACGACACGTGATTTCAACCGTAACTAGAGCCATCGCTATGTCTGCTTTACCGGAAGAAGTTAATAGAACATTACTTCAGATTGTCCAGGCGTTTGCTTCCCCTGACAATCAAATACGTTCTGTAGCTGGGAAGGCTCTTAGTGAAGAATGGATTACCGAAAACAATATTGAGTATCTTTTAACTTTTTTGGCTGAACAAGCCGCTTTCTCCCAAGATACAACAGTTGCAGCATTATCTGCTGTTCTGTTTAGAAAATTAGCATTAAAAGCTCCCCCTTCTTCGAAGCTTATGATTATGTCCAAAAATATCACACATATTAGGAAAGAAGTTCTTGCACAAATTCGTTCTTCATTGTTAAAAGGGTTTTTGTCGGAAAGAGCTGATTCAATTAGGCACAAACTATCTGATGCTATTGCTGAGTGTGTTCAAGACGACTTACCAGCATGGCCAGAATTACTACAAGCTTTAATAGAGTCTTTAAAAAGCGGTAACCCAAATTTTAGAGAATCCAGTTTTAGAATTTTGACGACTGTACCTTATTTAATTACCGCTGTTGACATCAACAGTATCTTACCAATTTTTCAATCAGGCTTTACTGATGCAGATCGGAAGAG
>OBMA010000399.1_pt1 | contig 25376 bp, 26 predicted proteins | sample 1539141 | NCBI WGS metagenome assembly OBMA01 (sample SAMEA3991484, study PRJEB22521) | metagenome | biome: anthropogenic terrestrial biome; feature: sewage plant; material: raw primary sludge | place: Sweden | collected 2012-09-26
ACTGAAACTATCAAAATCCTATGAAAAGAAAGAATATTAAAAGTTTAAATAGATATATAAAAATGAAAAAAAATATGTTTTTCTCATTTTTATGTTTTATCAATATGTAAAAAGAAATAAATATAAGTAAAGAAGAAAAGAAGAGCACTCCACAAAATAATGAAGCAAATGGATTTCCATAATTAAGAATTATTCCATATAGTTCAAAACCTGCAACCAATGTTAAAAATGACATAAGTACTATAATAAAAATAGAATGAATCTTTTTCATATTTCCTCCTTTTTCTTAATTTATATCATATAGAAAATTATAAATCAATAGGATTCAGTATCAAAATAGAAATTGAATCACAGGTTATAATGACTTGTGATTTTTTATTTACTAAAACCTATTTTTTATGAATAAAAAAAGGCAGTCGCTGGCAACGACTACCTTAAAAGGAGTTTATGAAGAAAAAAGTTTTTAAACCTTTCTCATTGGTCAAGATAAGTATAACTCTTATTTCTTAGAAATGTCTTATACTCATCTTTAATTCATCTTATCATTTTAGATAACATCTGAATTAGAAATTACTCTTAAAGAGGCTATTTTCTTTATTGTAAAAAGCATGAAAATAAAGTATAATGAATACAATTATAGAATGTTTCAAACACAGGAGGAAAAATGAAAAAGAAATGGAAGATAACGTTAATAGTTTTAGCCGTATTATTTGTATTTTTTGAAATACTTTCAATCACTATTTTATTAAAAGAAAAGTCGAATATAGAAAAGAAAAAACAAAGTTTAAAACTAGAAAATGACTTAAAAGAGAAAAAAATAAAAGAAATAGATGCTCAAATAAAGCAATTGAAATTGGAACAAGAAGATTTGAAGAAAGCTAAAGGAGTGAGTGGTAATGCGAAATAAAGTGCTAGTTTGGGGAGGAATTTCATTCTTTATTTTACTTGTTGGAATGGCATATTATGTTTTCATGGCAAATGCGATAGTAACTTCTGAATATATGAAATTGCAAGAAAAAAGTGTGGCAATATCAAATATGGAAAAACAAAAAGAAAATGAAAAAAATGTATTGATGGAAGAAAATAAAAAAATGAGTGAAGAAATGCAATTAAATTTCAGTAAATATAAAGTAGTTTATCTAACGTTTGATGATGGACCAACACCAATAAATACACCTAAGATATTAGAAATTCTTAAAAAAAATAATGTAAAAGGAACATTTTTTGTAATAGGACAAAACCCAGATATGTATAAAACAATAACAGATTCAGGGAATTTAGTTGCACTACACACATACTCACATGTATATGGTGAAATATACAAATCAGAGGATACATTTTTCAAAGATCTATATAAAATAAGAGATTTAGTAAAAGAGAAGACAGGAATTGATTCGAAAATAACAAGATTTCCTGGGGGTTCATTAAACAGAATGGTACCTAATGATGTAATGAGTAAAATAATAGCTAGATTGAAAAAAGAAGGTTTTGTTTATCAAGATTGGAATTGTGATAGTACAGATGCACTCCAAAATGGTAGACCTGTACCATTAATAATAGAAAATGCAACAACAAAATGTCCATATAGCCATGTTGAAATATTAATGCATGATAGTGCTTTAAAAGTAACAACTGTAGAAGCGCTACAACAAATAATTACTTATTACAAATCAAGAGGATATTCATTTGAGACATTGAAGTCATATAGTCCTAAATACCAACATAGAAAATCATAATCTACAGTTGGGGCAGCCTTACTATAAAATTGGAGGAATATTTTAAAATGAGTAATATAAGAAAAGTTGATTCTTTACTAGTAATGAATGCAATAAAGAAAATGTTTCTCGAATCATCATATGTTATAGGAAAAGATGTATATAATAGTATCTCTACTGCTGCACTAGATGAAGATTCACTTATTGCAAAAGAAGTGCTAGACCAGTTACTTAAGAATTACGATATAGCAATGGAAGAAAGAATTCCAATTTGCCAAGATACTGGTTATGCTGTAGTTTTTGTAGATATTGGACAAGAAGTTGTGGTTGAAAATGGTAGTTTAACCAATGCAATTGAAGAAGGTGTTAGACAAGCATATGAAGAAGGGTTTTTAAGAAAATCAATAGTTGATGACCCAATATTTGAAAGAAAAAACACAAATGATAATACACCACCAGTAATACATTATAATATAGTAGAAGGTAATAAAATAGATATTATGATAACAGCAAAAGGATTTGGTAGTGAGAACATGAGTGCTATAAAAATGTTATCACCATCTGATGGGTTAGAGGGAGTAGAAAAATTTGTTCTTGAAACTGTAAAAAATGCAGGTCCAAATCCATGCCCACCGATAATTATTGGTATAGGGGTAGGTGGAACTATGGAAAAAGCAGCTATTATGGCAAAAAAAGCAACAATGAGAGAAATAAATAAATACAATGAAAATATAAATTATGAAAACTTAGAAAAAGAGTTGTTAGTTAAAATAAATGAATTAGGAATAGGACCAGCTGGCTTTGGTGGTAAAACTACAGCATTGGCTGTAAACGTTGATTATTATCCAACGCATATTGCAGGGTTACCAGTGGCAATAAATATTTCTTGTCATGCTTCAAGGCACGCACACGTTATATTATAACAGGAGGTGAATGATGAAAGAAAAAAGTATTACCACACCAGTTAATTCTGATGTAATATCAAACCTTATTGCAGGAGATAAAGTATTAATATCTGGAATTATATATACAGCAAGAGATGCAGCACATAAGAGACTAGTTAATCTTATTGATAATGATAATGAATTACCATTTGATATAATGAATCAAATGATATATTATGTAGGACCAACACCTACGAAGCCAGGTGAAATAATTGGTTCTTGTGGACCAACAACAAGTTATAGAATGGATTCATATACACCGAAATTACTTGAAAAAGGTCTTAAATGTATGATTGGTAAAGGAATAAGAAATAGAGAAGTTATAGAAAGCATGAAAAAGCATGGAGCAGTATATTTTGGTGCAATTGGTGGAGCAGGAGCTTTGATTTCGAAATCTATAGTTAAATCTGAAATAATTGCATATGACGATTTAGGGGCAGAAGCGATCCATAAATTAACAGTGAAAAATTTTCCAGTGATTGTCATCATTGATAGTAAAGGAAATAATCTGTATGAAAATAGCAATAAATCTTTGAAAGAGGTGCGATGATGTCTACAATTTACGAAAAATCACTTCAGAAACATAGCGAATGGAAAGGTAAACTGGAGATTAAATTAAAAGAGCCACTTAATAATAAAGATGACTTATCGATCGCTTATACACCAGGTGTCGCAGAACCATGTAGAGCAATTAGTAAAGATAAGAATGAAGTTTATAATTACACGTGGAAGGGAAATACAATTGCCGTTGTTACTGATGGAACAGCAGTTTTAGGATTAGGGGATATAGGACCTGAAGCAAGTTTACCAGTTATGGAAGGTAAGTGTATATTACTTAAAGAATTTGGAGATGTTAATGCAGTACCTATTTGTTTAGATACAAAAGACACAGAAGAAATAATTGCAATTTGTAAAGCAATTGCCCCCACTTTTGGTGGAATCAATCTTGAAGATATAAGTGCTCCAAGATGTGTAGAGATAGAACGTAGATTGATAGAAGAATTGGATATACCTGTTTTTCATGATGATCAGCATGGTACAGCAATAGTAGTAACTGCAGCACTAATTAACTCAATGAAATTAGTCAATAAGAAACCTGAAGAATTAAAAGTAATTGTAAGTGGAACAGGTGCAGCGGGAAGTTCAATAATAAGAATGCTATTAAAATTAGGAATTAAAGAAATATACGGATTTAATATTAATGGTACTATAATAAAAGAAGATGCAAGTAAATATGATTTTCTAACAAAAGAACTCTCTGAAATAGTCAATCCTTACTCTAAAAGAACAACATTGGCTGAAGAAATAGTAGGGAGTGATGTATTTATTGGAGTTTCAGCACCAAAGATACTAACAAAAGAAATGGTTTTAAGTATGAATAAAAATGCGATAGTATTTGCAATGGCAAATCCTGAACCGGAAATAACATATGAAGATGCAATTGATGCGGGAGCTTACATAATTGGAACAGGAAGATCAGACTTTCCTAATCAAATTAACAATGTTCTTGCATTTCCAGGATTATTTAAAGGTGCGCTAGAATGTAGAGCAAAAAAAATAACAGAGGAAATGAAAATGGCAGCTGCAATCGGGATTGCATCACTTGTAACTGATGAAGAATTAAGACCTGATTATGTCATTCCATCTCCATTTGATAGACGTGTTGCGGAAACTGTCGCTAATGAAGTAAAGAAAGTTTCAAGATAATTTAACGCATATTATTCTAAGAAGTCAACTGAAATCTTTCGTTGACTTTTTTACTTAAATACTCTATAATTTCTAGGTAAGTGGTCAATTTAGACATCAAATTTTGGGGTGAAAAAATGAAAAAAATACAATTTTTAGTCATAGCAGCAATTTTATCTTTTGGGCTTATAATTTCAAGTGCAATACTTTCAAATATGGTTGAAAAAGTAAATAAAAGAGAAGATTCAATCTCTGTTAAAGGTGTGGCAGAACGAAAGGTTAAAGCTAATAAAGGTGTGCTTATATTGACTTTGATGCGATCTAATAAAACTGCAGAAGATGCATACAGTAAGCTTGAAGAAGATTTAACAACGATTAAAGATGAAATTACAATACTTGATTTAGTTGAAAATGAAATAGAATATAGTAATATAAAAACAGAACCTATCTATAATGGGAATACAAAAGAAATATTAAGTTATAATGTTTATCAAACTATAACAATTACTACGAATAAAGTAGATACATTAGCAAATACATCACTGGAATTATCAAAATTAACTTTAAAATTACCTAATTTAGTTGTTGATACTCCTGAATATTATTTGACTGATATTGAAAAGTATAAGAATGATTTAATCAAATCAGCTACAAATAATGCGAAGAATACAGCAATTGATGTACTAAAAGTTAATGGAAAAGAAATTGGAGATATAAAAAGTTTGATACAAGATGAGTATAAAATATTTACAACGATTGATTTGAATTCTAACAAAACACAGAAGTCAAATGAATTATCTGCTATAAATAAAGTAATTAGAGCAAATGTTACTGCAACATACGTTATTAAATAAATACAAATATTAGGAGGAAACAATGAAGAATGCAATGGACTTAAGACATGGGAATACATATAGAAAGGATAATATCCCTTATTTGATATTAAAAGCAGACAGACATCAATCAACATCAGGAAAAAAAGCAAGAGCTGCAGAAATGAAATTTAAAATAAAAGATTTAATATCAGGAAAAACGCAAGAAATAACAGTGTTAACTACAGATTTAATGGATGATATAATTCTTGATAGAAATCAAATGCAATTTTTATATTTAATGGATGGAGAATACCATTTCATGGATCAAGAAACATTTGATCAAATAACACTATCAAATGAAGATTTAGGGGATGCAGTTAATTTTCTAGTAGAAGAAATGGTAATACAAGTACTTATGTATGAAGGAAGACCAGTTGGTGTTGAATTACCAACAACTGTTGTAAGAGAAGTTACATATACAGAACCAGGGTTAAAAGGAGATACAATAGGAAGATCAACAAAACCAGCAACTATCTCTACAGGATATACATTACAAGTACCTTTATTTGTACAGATAGGTGATAAATTAAGAATTGATACGAGAACTGGGGAATACGTAGAAAGAGGATAATAAAAACAAAACAAAATATTTTTCAAATAAAACTGGGGGGTTTTTATGAAAAGGTTTATTCTGTCTATATCTATACTAATTTCTATATCATTCCAATTATTTCCTGAAAATATCACAATTGCATCATTTAATACACTTAGACTAGGGAATAATGTTAAAGATTATAGAACTTTGTCGAAGATAGTATCAAAGTTTGATTTAATAGGGCTTGAAGAAGTCATGAATGAAAAAGGTTTGAAAAAGTTGAGAGCAGTTTTAAATTCAACAACAAAATCAGAGTGGGAATATATTATATCAGAGAAAGCAGTAGGATCAAAAGGGTACAAGGAATATTATGCATTTATATATAAAAAAGAAAAATTTCAATATGTAAAATCATTACAAAATTTTAAAGAAATAAATCAAAATATGTTTATAAGAGAACCTTTTGCAGCACGATTTAAATCCAACAATTTTGATTTTATATATATTATATGCCATTCTATTTTTGGTGAAACAGAGAAAAATAGAATTATAGAAGCTTCAAGTTATGAGAAAGTATATAGTTATTATTCTAACTTGCTTCCTGAAGAAGATGATATAATTATTGCAGGAGACTTTAATTTGCCTGCAAATGATTTAGCATTTCAGTCATTATTGAACAACAACAATCTTAGTTATGTTATTGACCCATATTGGTTTAAAACAACTTTGTCTGATAAAGGTTTATCAAGTTCATATGACAACATATTTATAAATAAAGAAAAGTTATTAGAGTATACAGGTAGATATGGTGTCTATAACTATACAAAAAAGAATTATAAAGTATTGAGAAAATGGGTTTCAGATCATTTGCCAGTTTTTATTGAAGCAAGCAACTCACTTGATTTAGACTGATCGGACTAAAAATAAGAGGAATAATAGAAAGTTAAGAGGAATTTATGATACAAGAGAACAAACAATTATACAAAAAATTATATAAAATAGGATTACCAATCGCACTTGAAAATATGCTTTATAGTTTTATGAACTTTATTGATATATTTATGGTAGGTGTAGAGAATGTAGCTTTAGGTCTTGGACAAAGTGCAGTTGCAGGTTTAGGATTAGCAAATCAAGTATTCTTCATATTTATAGTATCTTTATTTGGTGTTAATAGTGGCGGCGGAATATTAGCAGCACAATATTTTGGTAATAAAAATTACAAAAAATTACGTAAAGTATTAGGGATGACACTTATTATAGGGTTGATTTGGGGAATATTATTCACTCTTTCAGCAATATTCATACCGGAGAAAATGATTTCCCTATTTACTGAAAATACAACAGTAATAACTAGTGGTGGAAAATATTATAGAATAATGGGATTATCATTTATTTTCGTTGCTATTGGATTTGCCTATAATATGCAAATAAGAGCAATAGGAGAAGCAAAATATTCTTTATATAGCAGTATTATAGGAATAATAATAAATGGAGTCTTGAATTATACATTAATCTATGGACATTTTGGATTCAAAGCGTATGGTGTCGAAGGTGCAGCATATGCTACATTAATAGCAAGAATAATAAGCACAATATATATTATTTTAATAGTTTATATTAAAAAATTCCCACTTGCAGGAGACTTTTTGGATATGTTTCATATTCCAAAAGAATTAGTGAGAACATTTATAAGAATTTCAATACCTGTATTTATACATGAGTTACTATGGGTAATTGGAATATCAATATATTCAGGAATATTTGGAAGATATGGAAGTACCCCAGAAGTTGCAGAACAAGCGGTTGCTGGAATTCAAATTGTTAGAAGCATAAGTAGTTTAATGTTTACGTTCTTGATAGGACTAGCAAGTGCAACATCAGTTATAATTGGTAACGAAATAGGCGCTAATAATGAAGATGGAGCATATAGACAAACAAGAGAAATAATAAAATTAACGTTTATAATGTCTCTAATGATAGCAATATTACTATATTTTTTGAGTCCATTAATATTAAATATAATGAATGTAAGGAAATCACTATATGGAATTATAACGACTTTACTATTAGTTGAGTGTGTCCTTATAATCGGTAGGGCATTATCTATGCAGTTTATTGTTGGAGTATTAAGAGCAGGTGGAGATACAATGTGGACTATGTGGTTAGATTTATTAACAATTTGGTTATTTGTTATGCCTCTAACATATTACACAGCACTAGTTCTACATTGGCCATTATTTATAGTTTATTTCATTTCAGGATCTGATGAATTTATTAAATTAATACCATGTATATATAGGTTTAAAAGTAGAAAATGGATAAATAATTTTACAAAAGCGTAAAGAAGGAGCAGTAATGAAAAAAGGAATTGTACTAGGGATAGTAATGTTACTAATATCTTGTTCTACAATTAAAGTACCACCTCAAGGAGTGAATTACGAAAGTAAGTTATATAATGCAGAGAATGTAGATTTTCATTATGATTTAACATATCTTGATAAAGATGGGAATATTGCTTATGACAAAAACATATGGGATGCAACATACAAATTAATTGATGATGCGAACGATTTCTTAATTATAGAAATGTTTCTGTACAATGATATATATGATAGAAGTTCTGGTAGATTTCCTGAGTTCGCAAAAGAATATACTGAGAGACTATTAGCAAAACAAAAAGCTAACCCAAATCTTAAAGTATATGTCTTACTAGATGAGAATAATAATCTTTACGGAGCAAACGAACATCCATTTATTACTGAAATGAAAAATGCAGGAATCAATGTAATAATTGTTGATATTTATAAATTAAAAGATACGTTCCCATGGTATTCACCAGTTTGGAGAACAGCAATAGAACCACTTGGAAATCCTAAAGATAAAGGATGGATAACAAATTTTTATGGAAAAGATTACACAAAACTTTCTTTAAGAAATATTCTAAGGGCACTAAATGTAAAAGCAGATCATAGAAAAATATTCATGAATGAAAAAAATGTAATTGTATCATCTGCTAATATTCATGATCCTAGTTATTTTCATGAAAATGTTGCGCTAGAAACAGATGGCAAGATATTAGAAGAAATTTTTGCAAATCTGAATGAAGTAGCAGAATTTTCTAAAGAAAAAATAGATTTAGATCTAGCTAGGAAAATAAAATATAATAATATAGAAAATTCCGATTACAAAGTTCAATATATAACGGAAGCTAAAATTGGGGAAATACTTGATGTAGATGTTGATTCACTTAATTCAGGTGATTCAGTTGAGATGGGTATGTATTTCTTAGCAGATCATAATGTCATTAACAAGTTAATTAAAGCATCAAATAGAGGTGTCGATATTAAAATTATATTCGATAGAAGTAAAGATGCATTTGGAATGAGTACTAACGGAGTTCCGAATAAGCCTGTAGCTAAGAAACTTCTGAGAGAAACGAAAAATAAAATACAAGTGAAATGGTATTTTACAAATGGGGAGCAATATCATACGAAATTTTTGAAAATAGAAAAAACTAATGGTGATGTAATAATGAATGCTGGATCAGCTAATTTTATTAAGAAGAACATTAGAGGGTATATAATGGATGCAAATTTAAGAGTAGAAACAAGCAAAGATAGTGAATTGAATAAACAAGTAAATAACTACTTCAATAGATTATGGAATAATGAAGATGGATTATTTACAATAAATTATGAAGATGAGCCAACTACATCACAATTTAGAGATTTTACATTCAGGATAGTTGATGCATTGCAATTAGGTTCATTTTAGAAGTCAGCAAATTAAAATAGTGTCGCCAAAGTAAATGGGACACTACTTTTTATTGTAAACATATTATTTTATTTTGAAAGTTTTTTATATGCTCTAATTGTATTTGGAAGTGAGAACAATTTAATGAATCCTTCCGCATCTTTATGAGAGTAAAGCTCACTTGATCCAAATGAAGAAATACCTTCATCGTACAATGCATTTTCAGTAAATCTACCAGCTATTTTTATGTGACCTTTGTATAATTTCAACTTAATTGTACCTGTTAAAACTTCATCAATTGAGTCAACAAATGCGTCAAGTGCATATTTGATAGGTGTAAACCATTGACCATTATAGGCAATTTCTGCATATTTTTGAGAAACAAGCTTTTTGAAATTCAATGTATCTTTATCGAAAACAATAGTTTCAAGTTCCATTAATGATTCCATAAGTAGAGTTCCACCTGGTGTTTCGTATATTCCACGAGACTTCATACCTACAATTCTATTCTCAACAATATCAGCTACACCGACACCGTTTTCTCCAGCTATTTTATTTAATTTTTGTAAAAGTGTAGCTGGTGAAAGTGATTCTCCATCTACTTTGACAGGCCATCCTTTTTCAAATGTTATATCAACATAAGTAGGAGTGTCTTTTGCTCTTTCTGGCGGTGTAACCATCATGTATAGAACTTCTTCATTATGCTCATTCTCTAGTTGTTCGATATCTCCACCTTCATGTGAGATATGCCATAAATTTTGATCTCTCGAGTAGATTTTCTCTTTAGTAACAGTAAGTTTAATTCCTTTTTTTTCTGCATAATCAATAGCATCTTCTCTAGAATTAATGTCCCATATTCTCCATGGAGCTATAATTTTAATAGTAGGGTCAAATGAAGCAACACCAGTCTCAAAACGAACTTGGTCATTCCCTTTTCCAGTACATCCGTGACAAATAAATTTTGCACCTTCTTTATGAGCTATTTCTACTAATGTTTTTGCCATTAGTGGTCTAGCGAATGATGTTCCTAGTAAATATTTGTTTTCATAGATTGCACCAGCTTTTAATGCTCTAAATGCATAATCTTTTACAAATTCTTCTTTTTTATCTTCGATATATATCTTTGTAGCCCCTGATTCAATTGCCTTTTTTCTAACTTCTTCCATATCATCATCTTGTCCAACATTAATGCAACAAGCAATAACTTCTAAATCATAATTTTCTTTTAGCCAAGGTATGATTATTGATGTATCTAATCCACCTGAATAAGCTAATACTACTTTATCTTTCATAAATGACCTCCTCAAAATTGAAAATAAAATTATATTTCATGATAGAAATTTACCACAATTCCACTATAAAGTCAATAAATAGGGTAAAATGTGAAATTGAGTTTATATAGAGTATTATTTTTTCTCTAAATATGGTATAATAGACGTAATAAGTATAGAATTAAAGGGTGAATTCAAATGATTATGATTTTTTCATTAGTAGGAATATTATTTTTTCTATTTAGGGCTGTAGTGGTTCTAAGTTTTTTAATTTATAATAGAAAAATAAGTCTATTTGATAATAATTTTTTTGAAAAATATTCTGTAATTGTAATGATTGTTGAATTATTAAGTACTTTCCTCAGTTATTTCAAATCAGCATTTTTGTTAACAGCACCACCATTATTAACATTTGTAAAGCTGTATGCGTTTTCAGTACCTTTTCTTAAAAATGTTACAGTAGCCTCATTTTTGATTATATTTATTGATTTATTACTAATTGGTTCATATTTTGTGCTAATAGATGTATTAAGACCGCTATATAAGGTTCTAGTATCATCGTGGTTTATCATTAATTTGATTGTTGCGTTATTGGGATTGTTATAAAAAAAATTAAGAAGGTGAATTTGTGAAATTAGAAAGTTTTTTAACATTTGTAAAAGGAAGTAGAATTGATTCGATAGTTGATAAGCCAGAAACAGTAGCTAAGAAAACAGAAAAAGTTAGATATATTACAATAAATGATTTTACGTCTCTAGACGGAGAGGAAAAATATATTTCACTAAACAAGAAACATTCACTAGCTGAAGAAGAGGATATATTACTTAATTTACAATCTCAGAAGACATATCGAGGAATTAGAGGTGTCTACGCACATAATTTTTTAAAAGTATTAATAGATTATAATCAAATGATAGATTTGTTCGCAGCAAAAAAAATTGATTCAGAATTTGTTAACGCGAGAACATTAAAAAGTTTCTTCTATCATTACTTTAATTCAAAAGCATTTGAAAATCAGTATTTAGCAAGTAGTCTTGCACAAAAAATTGACTTTGAAAGCATAATGATAAGAAAACCTTATGATAGACTAATTGAGATAATAAATAAAATAAATCTTAATGAAGATTCATTTGCTAATATTTCAAATATTGAAGAATTGAATACTGTAGAGAAAGAAATTCATGATACAAAGCGTGAAATAATAAGATTAAATCTTGAAATTGCCAGTTTGTTTGATTCTATAACAAGTAAAGAAGGTAACCCAGAAAGTGGGAAAGTTAAAGTTGGCGATATTTTTACATTTGCAGAAGAAGAAGTACTAGAGAGTGAAGATCAGAAGAATAAACGTGTACCGTTTGTCCAAAGTTATAGTTTTGCAGGAAATAATACAGTTAAATCAAACAAACTAACTAGTGATATAGAACTTCGATCAAATAGAGTATTCAAATTTGTAGAGGATGACTTATTGTTTTCAACATATAATAAACCATTGAAATCACTTGCAATTGCAGAATTTGAAGGATATACAGGATACGGTGTATTCGTAATTAAGGAATTCAATAAAAATATTGTAAATAGAGAATTTACAATTTATCTACTAAAAACAGATTATTTTCATAATATAATTTCAAAATTCTATAAAGGTCGTGAACGTAGAAGTATAGATATAGATGATTTCAAAAAAGTTACTTTCTATATTCCATCTTACGAAAAACAACTTAAATTTTCAGAAACGTATAACAAAAATATTATGGAAAGAATACATTTAACAAGAAAACTTAATAAATTAGAAAAACAATATAACGATTCACTTACACAAATATTCATATAGGGAGATCTATTAGGTATGATAAGAGAAGAACAAGATTCTATAGTTACAATTAGTCAGAAGCCACGTGGTGGAACTGGCGAAATAACAGGGAAACAGCTACTAACAGAAGCTGATATGCAGAATAATCTTAATGGGCTTTACATAAATTACTTAGATGTTGATTCTGAAATAGGGTATCATGAACATCATAACGAGGACGAAGTCTATTATATATTAGAAGGAACAGGAATTGCCAACGATAATGGCAAGGAAATAGAAATAAAAGCAGGAAGTGTTCTATTCACAAAAGCTGGGTCTGGTCATGGATTGAAGAATACAGGAAGTATACCATTGAAGTTTTTGGCATTTATGGTAAAACATTAGGAAATTAAGTTTAAAAGTAAATTGACAAAAGTAATAATAAACTATATACTATATTTAAGTAAATAAAAGTCTCCAGGGGTGCTGAAAAGCTGAGAAATACCCTAGGAACCTGTTAGGATAATGCCTTCGCAGGGAGTGAGTACTTATAAAATATATACTTTATTTTATAGTCTTGCATCCGTGCAAGACTTTTTTTTGCTACATATAAGATGGAGGTAGGAAAATGAAATTAAAAAACATAAAGAAAACAATCATGTTGATTGCTCTGTTATTACTGGCACTTTCAATGTTTGGGTGTGGTCAGAAGAAAGAAAAAATTGAAGAAGTAAATATTTATCTTTATGATTCATTATCTTGGATGGAACCAATATTACAAAAGAAATTTGCTGGAAAGAAACTGAAAATAACAAAGTTTGAGGGAACAACTAAAATGTACACAAGATTATTAATGGAAAAGAAGAATCCCGTTGCTAACATCGTAATTGGATTAAATGAAAACCTTAAAGATAAAGCAATAGCAGACGGTATAACAATTGTTGAAGATGTTAAGCCACTAGATCATGGTGCATTAGCGTTTATATCAAAGACTGAAACAATAAATTCATTTGAAGATTTAAAGAAATATGATAAAAAATTGCTTTTACAAGACCCTAGATTCTCTACAACTGGAAGAGATTTCTTAAATTGGACAGTTGCTGCTTATGGAGATAACTGGAAAGATTACTGGAGAAGCATTAAGAAAAGTGTTTACAGCTTATCTAAAAGCTGGGATGAGTCATTTAAAGAATTTGAAACAAGTAATGACTTTATTATGTTAAGTTACGCAACTGATGGTGCGTATTCACTAAAAAATTATGGATCTGTGACATATAAAGTATCAATTCCAAAAGAAGGAGCATATTATCAAAATGAGTATTATGCTATAATAAATAATAGTAGAATTGATAATGAAAGTAAAGCATTGATATCTGAAATTGCAGAATATATATCAAGCGTTGATGTACAGAAAGAAATACCGTTAAATCAATGGATGTTACCTGCAAATGCATCTGTTAAGTTGCCAGAGGAATTTAGTATTATACCTAAAATAGATAAAGTTTTGTCATTTGATAAAAAAAGATATGGAGATGTGTTGAAAGAATGGGAAAAAGTTTGGCAAGAAAAATAGATTTTTTGAAGAATGAAAAAAGGAATGTGCTGATAATATTAATAGTATTTCCACTGTTATTTTTCATTGTAAATAATTTTTCAATATCTAAAATTACAATAGATAAATATGACTTTTCAGTGCTCGCTTTTACAATTAAGCAAGCACTTTTTTCAACTTTACTAGCATTTTTGTTAGGAATATTACCTGCTATTTATATAAGTAAAAACAGGAATCTCTTATCAAAGTTACTAGATTCAACATTTATCATACCATTTTATTTCCCATCGTCTGCTGCAGCATTAGTATTCAGCATAATGGCATTGTATATTTATGAAAAAACAAGAATAGATTTATTCGGTGGAGTAACGATAATAATAATAGCACATGCATTTTATAACTCACCGATCATTGTAAAATATGTTTCAGGAGCATTAAAAAAAATTCCTCAAGAAATATACGAATTACTAAAACTTGAAGATATATCACCATTTAGAAAGTACTTAGAGTTACTTAAGAGTATAAAAACTGATATAATTAGAGCACTTTTCTTAGTTTTTATATTTTCGTTTACAAGCCTTAGTATAATAATTGCATTAGGAAAAGGTAAAATATCAACATTAGAATTAGAAATTATAAAAACAATAGAAACATTTGATTTTTCAAACACAATAAAATTTATATTGATGCAAGCATTTATATTCGGAATTATACACTACTTTATAACACGTAAAAATAATATTGAATTTGATATTTCTGATATGCCAAAAAGTCATAGTAGTAAAAATAGCATAATAGAGAATGTGATTGCAGTAGCATATTTAATTTTTGAATATTCACCAATAATAATACTATTTGTGACATCAATATCAGGATTTGAGAAACTATTTCTAGATTTCCGTATACTGAATAATGAGTTCAAAATACTTCAAAGTGTTGGAAATTCAGTTTTTATTTCAAGTATAAGTTCCGTTATTCTAGTAATATTAGGATATACTTTCGTAAAACTAAAGTTAGAGAGAACAGCATTGATACCAATTTATGTATCTACAGCATTCTGGGGAATTTCATTAGTTTATTTAGAAATTATATTTGGGTTACCAGAGATTATAATTGCAATTATAGGATTTACCATAATAAATTTACCACTAGCATATAATTTTCTTGCATCAAGTGTTTTAGATTTCAAAAATGAAATATTAGAAGCAGCACGACTAGATGGGGCAAATAAAAGTAGAATATTCTTTAGTATAGAATTACCAATGCTGAAAAATACATTTTTTGCAGTATTTTTTCAAATATTTGCAATAATATTTGGAGAATTCACATTTTCATATATAGTTAATACAAGTGAATTCCCGCTAGTATCTGTTGTTATTTTTAGAATGTTAAGTAAGCGTTATATACTAGAAAGTTCTGCTATTGGTAGTATTTTATTAATATTTATTATAGTATTTTATTTTATATCTGAACAATTACTTTCAAAAGAGTAGTGAAATATGGTATAAATATAATAGAATAGATTTTGAAATAGAAATGGGATGAGTATGGATAATATAAAATTAGATTTAGTGGATTTATTAGATGAAATATATCAAGGAAAATATAGTAATATACAGTTAAATCATTATTTTCAAATAAAAAAATACACGAAACAAGAAAAAGCGTTTATGACAAATATAGTTAATACAGTACTGAAAAACACGTTATTGATTGACTATGTTATTGAAAAGGCAGCCAAGAACATACAAAAGAGACGTATAAGACAACTTTTGAGAATATCCGTTGCACAGTTGGTAGTTCTTAAAAACGATGCACCAGGGGTTGTTTATGAGGCTGTGGAGCTAGCAAAGAATATTAATAAATTTCAAGCAAGTTTTGTAAATGCAACACTGCAAAATATTAGTAAAAATAAAGATCAAATAATTTCAGAAATACCAACAACTATGAAAGAGAGCATACTTTACTCATATCCTCAATGGCTAGTTAATAAGTTAAAAGCAGATTTTCCAGAAGATTACATAGATATTATGAAATCTTACAAAGAGAGAAGTTATTTGTCTATTAGAAGAGATCCAACACAAATTACAGAAGATCAATTTAATGCATTAGCAGATAAATTATCTACAAAAATACTATTTCAAGTAGGAAATGTTTATTATCTTGATAAAGCAGAAATATTATCAACAGATGAATTCAAGTCAGGTAAATTAATTGTTCAAGATGCTTCTTCATATTTAGCAGCAATGAATCTAGATGTTAAAGAAAATGAAAAAGTATTAGATGCATGTAGTTCACCAGGAGGTAAATCGTTAACTATATTGCAAGAGTTTCAAAGTGATACTGTAAAAGTAGATTTAACATCAACAGACATACATGAGCACAAAATTAAATTATTAGAAGATTTGAAAGCTAAATATAGTTATAAAAATTGGAAAATTATTTTGAATGATGCAAAAAGTATTGAAATGCTTGGTCAAAAGTTTGATAAAATATTGTTAGATGTCCCGTGTACTGGACTAGGAGTATTGAGAAAAAAACCTGAAAAAATCTATAATATGACAAGTAACGATATAAAAAGTATAAAAAAATTACAAAAAGAAATATTTGATAGCGCATATATGTCACTAAATGATGGTGGAAGTATTATTTATAGCACATGTACATTTACGCTTAATGAGAATACAAATAATTTGGAATATTTCCTTGAGAAATATAAAGATTTAAATGTACAAGAATTACAAATACCAGGAAATGTGGATACAAAAAAAGATGAGTTTGGTGGAACATATATCACACATAAAAATAAATTTTTAGACGGATTCTACATTGTGAAATTGCAAAAAAAATAAAAATAATTAAAAAGGAGGCTAGCTAACTATGGAAACTCATATTAAATTAAGCAAAGAAGTAAAGTTTATACTAAATGAACTGAATAAATATGGACAAGGATACATAGTTGGTGGAGCTGTTCGTGACCACTTGATGGGCAAAAATCCTGATGATTATGATTTCGCAACAAATATTAATTATTCTAGATTGAAAAATATATTTATTAATTATTATCCTAGAGAAATAGGTAAAAGTTTTGGGATATTACTTGTAAAGATGAATAATGAAAAATTTGAGATAGCAAAATTCCGTAAAGATATTGGAATTGAAAATGGTAGACATCCGCAAAAAGTAGAATTTGTAGAAGATGTTAAAGTTGATTTAGCAAGAAGAGACTTTACAATAAATGCAATGGCATATAATAATTTAGGATTAGTAGACCCGTTTAATGGGAAAATGGATATAGAAAGTAAGTTAATTAAATTTGTTGGTGATCCTCAAGTTAGAATTGATGAAGATGCACTTAGAATATTGCGTGCATTTAGATTTATGTCAAAGTTAGGATTTACACTTGAAGAGAAAACTAAAGAGGCAATAAAGATAAAGAAAATGAACTTGAAAAAAATATCAACAGAGCGTATTATGACAGAATTTTCAAAAATAATATTAGGACCACATGTATATGAAACACTTAATTCTATGAAGGAATTAGGAGTTTTAGAAATTATTATTCCGGAGATTCAAGACACATATAATTTTGATCAGAAAAATCCACATCACAGCAGAGACTTATTTGAACATATAGTTGAAGTAGTATCAAAGACTAAAAATGATCTAGTAACGAGATTAGCAGCATTATTTCATGATCTAGGTAAAGTAAAAGCTCAAACAATAGATGAAAATGGAATTGCACATTACTATGGTCATGAAAATATAAGTGCAGATATAGCAAAAAATAGACTTTCAGAACTTAAATTCTCACAAAATATTATACATTCTGTCTTAGAAATCATTTCAAAACATATGATTATTCATCAAGAACCAAGTGTGAAAACTATCAAGAAGATGATATCAACGATGGGTGAGAGAAATATAGAAAGACTTTTTGACCATATTAAAGCAGATTTAGAATCAAAAACTGATAAACCAGATTATACAAAATATATCGAATTAGAAACTAAATTTAAGGATATTTTTGATAGTGGAGCAGCAATCCATATGAATCAAATGGATATAACAGGAATTGACTTACAAAACTTTCAAATATATGACAGAGCTATCGGAGAAATAAAACAAAAGATGTATAATGAAATTTTGAATGACAAATTAGAAAATAAGAAATTGTCAATGTTAAAGTATTTAATGAGAGAGTACAACCTTGATGATAATAAGATTGAGTATGAAAAATCATGTGGTGCGGTTATCTATAGATTAAATGAGAATAAGGAAATTGAGTATTTAATAGTTAAGATTCCTGGTGGTAATTGGGGATTCCCTAAAGGTCACGTTGAAGGTAGCGAAACAGAAATAGAGACTGCTATAAGAGAAGTAATGGAAGAGACATTCATCTCTATTAATATTCTAGATGGATATAGAGAAGTAATTTCGTATATTCCAAGACGATTTATTTATAAAGAAGTTATTTATTTCCTTGCTGAAGCAATAACGACAGATGTTAAAGTTGATGGTATTGAAATTTCAGAATATAAATGGGGTAATTTGAAAGAAACTATGAAAACATTGACATACAAATTACAAAGAGATATATTACTAAAAGCACATAATATCCTGATTAATAAAAAATAAGAGAAAACCTATGACGGTCATATCTCTTATTTTTTTAGTCTATTGTATTTTCTAAAAATCGCTTAGAAATTTTTCTGCTAATTCAAGTTGCATAAGTACATTTTTAATTGATGTCCCACCATAAGAATTTCTATTATTTACACAGTTTTCAATTGTTATTGCTTCTAACACATCTTCTTTAAATATATTTGAAAATCCTAAATATTCTTCAAATTTCATATCATCAATTGCAATATTTTTCTGTTCACAATACGATACAATTTGTCCAACAACTTTGTGTGCTTCTCTAAAAGGCATTCCATTTTTTGCTAAATAATCAGCAACATCTGTAGCATTTAAGAATCCTTTTTTCATCGATTCTAATATTTCTTTTTCGTTAACATCCATAGTAGAAAGCATTTCATAAAAAATCTCAATACATATTTTTATATTGTCTATAGAATCAAAAATTCCTTCTTTGTCCTCCTGCATATCTTTGTTATAAGCAAGTGGGAGTGCTTTCATTGTAGTTAGTATAGCAATTAAATTTCCATATATACGTCCAGATTTACCTCTTACTAGTTCAGCAATATCAGGATTTTTCTTTTGTGGCATAATAGACGAACCTGTAGCAAATGCATCATCAAGTTTAATAAATGAGAATTCAGATGTACACCATATGATAATTTCTTCTGAAAATCTTGATAAGTGCATTGAAATAATAGAAATAATAGATGCTAATTCAATTATAAAATCTCTATCACTAACAGAATCAAGACTATTAACTGTTGGTGCTGAAAATCCTAATTGACCTGCAACATAATGTCTATCTAGATCAAATGTTGTTCCTGCAAGTGCACCTGCCCCTAATGGCATTTCATCTGATCTCTCAAGGAAATCATCTATTCGACTAATATCTCTTTTAAACATCTGAAAGTATGCCAATAAATGATGTGCAAGTAATATCGGTTGAGCACGTTGTAAATGAGTATACCCAGGAATTATTGTATTCTTATATTTTTTTGATAAAGTGTATAAAACATTTTCCATATTGATAAGAAGTTCTTTTATTTCAAGTGATTGATGACGAACATACATTCTAACATCAAGTGCAACTTGATCATTTCGGCTTCTTGCAGTATGTAATTTTCCAGCAGTAGATCCTATAATTTCTGTTAGTCTTTTTTCAATAGACATATGTATATCTTCATCTTCTATTTTAAATATGAATTCACCATTTTCGATTTCTAATTTTATTTGATTTAGGCCTTTTTCAATTTTTAACTGATCGTCTTGAGATATAATTTCTTGCTTTGATAACATCTTACTGTGAGCTATACTCCCTTTTATATCTTCGGCATACATTCTTTTATCAAATGTAATTGAAGCGTTAAATTTTTCTAATAGAGCATTTGTATTTTTAGTAAAACGCCCTTCCCATAATTTTTTCATATTTCCCTCCAAATTACTAATATACAATGATTATAATACATTAATCAAAAAAATTCAAAAAAATTATTATATCTATATATATTGTGGTATAATTAAGAAAATAAAATACTTAATAATGGATGGTGAATAATATGAAATTTGGAGTTATTGGTACAAATTGGATAACAGAAAAACTCATTGATGCTGGGAAAAGTATTCCGGATTTTGAACTAGTTGCGGTATACTCAAGAACAGAAGAAAAAGCAATGGAATTTTCACAAAAGCATAAAATAAAGTATATATTTACAAATCTAGAAGAAATGGCTAAAAGCCCTTTGATTGACGCAGTTTATATAGCAACACCAAATTCATTACACGCAAAACAAAGTATTCTTTTTTTAGAAAATGGAAAAGCTGTTTTATCAGAGAAACCAGTTGCTTCTAACTATGAAGAAGCCCTGAAAATAGTAGATGCAGCGAAAGAAAACAATACATTATTTATGGAAGCAATGAAGCCAACACATATACCAAGCTACAAAACAATAAAAGAAACAATTACAAAAATTGGGGAAGTCAGAAAAGTTTTCTTTAACTACTGTCAATACTCATCAAAATATGATTCATACAAAAAAGGGATTATAGAAAATGCATTTAATCCAGACTTTTCATCTGGAGCACTTATGGATATTGGGATATATCCTTTATTTGTAGCAATATCATTATTTGGTATACCAAGAGATATCATAGCAAGTGGGGAATTATTATCATCAGGTGTTGATGGTCAAGGTGTAGCAGTCCTTAAATATGTTGGATTTGATGCAATTATTAATTTCTCGAAAATATCGGATTCTAAATTAGAAAGTGAAATTGCAGGAGAAAATGGAAGTATAATAATAGAGCACATATCAGACATAGAAAGAGTAAGCTTAATTAATAGAAATACTAAAAATAATAGAATAGATCTAACAGATAGAAGAGTAGAAAATGGGATGTTTTATGAATTAGAGCATTTTATAAAATTGTATAATGATGGACTAAAAGAGTCACCAGTCAATACATTTGAACTTTCTTTATCTGTAATCAAAGTAGCAGATGAAATTAGAAAACAAATGGGAGTAGAATTTCTAAATGATTAATATAAATGGTAAGAGATACAATACTTGGAACACACACTTACAAGAAATATTTAATGAGAAAATCGGAAAAATTTCACTGGATGGATCATTTACATGTCCAAATATTGACGGAAAAGTAGCTTATGGTGGTTGTATATACTGCTCGAAAGAAGGTAGTGGCGAGTTCTCAGGAGGGTTAAAAGGAGATTCATTACTAGAACAATATGAAAAACAAAAGGAAATGACACATAAAAAATGGCCTAAAATAAATAAATACATTGCGTATTTTCAGGCATTTACAAATACATATGCACCATTAGAAAATTTGAAAGAAAAATATGAAGAAGTACTATCTTTTGAAAATATTGTAGGATTATCGATTGGTACACGACCAGATTGCATTCCTGATGATGTTCTAGATTACTTAGAAGAATTAAATAAAAGAACATATTTGTGGGTGGAACTTGGATTGCAGACATCAAATGATATGACTGGTAAATTAATTAATAGAGGACATGATTTTCAAGTTTTCAAAGATACCGTTAATAGACTAAAGAAAAGAGGAATTAGAGTTTGTGTTCATATAATTAATGGTTTGCCAAATGAAACACGTGAAGATATGATGCAGACTGTAAAGGAATTAAATAAACTAGGAATAGATGGTGTAAAAATACATTTATTACATGTATTGAATGATACTCCGTTATACAATTATTATAAGCAAGGGAAATTAAGACTATTAGAAGAGGAAGAATATGTAGAAATAGTAGTTGACCAGTTAGAAATTCTATCAAAAAATATTGTGGTTCAAAGATTAACGGGCGATGCTCCAAGAAATAAATTGGTTGGACCAATGTGGAGTACTAACAAAAAAGTTATTTTAAATAGAATTGACAAAATGTTAAAAGAACGGAATTCTTGTCAAGGTAGTCAAGTAGAAAAGGTACTTGAATAATAGAAAAAAAATGTGGTATAATGAAAGAAATGAAGCCATTTAGGAGGATATATGAAAAAAATATTAGTTGTAGCATCAATTTTATTAACTGTAAATTCATTTTCAGCGCAAGTTTTAGGTGATAGTAGAGCAAATTTTGGAATTTTTACCGATAAAGAAGTAAAAAATTTAGTTTTTGGTAACTATAATTTAGATAAGGAAGTTGTATCATTGGGAAAAGTTAAAGGAACGGATTCTGTAGCATCAGAAAAAGCAAATAAAGATGCAACAGAAAGCTTAGAAAAAGCAATTTCTACATATTCGTATGGTGTATTAAAGGAATATTTAGACGGAGCTTTAGTTTCAGGAACTGGATTTGATTCTAAAAAAATGAGAGAATTTTCTGTAGAAATAGCAAAAGAGTTAATTACAAGTGCTGAAAAAAGAGGAGATTGGAAAACAAGTAAAAATGAATATGTTGTTATGTATGTAATGAATAAAGAAACTATAAAAACAACATCAGCAAAATACTTTAGAGAAAGACTGTCAGCAGTTATACAAAAACTAAATGATTACAGTGATACATTTGATAAAACACAGACTGTAACTAATTAAATTATAAGAAAATTTAGTAGGTCAAAGTATGAATTCATATTTTGGCCTATTTTTACTAAAACAATTTGAAAGGTAGAAAAATGGAACATAAATTTGATCGATTAGAGATGTTAATAGGAGAAGATGGGATAAAAAAACTCACTAACTCAAATGTTATTATCTTTGGTGTTGGAGGCGTAGGATCATATGTTGCAGAAAGTTTTGCAAGATCCGCTATTGGAAATATTACATTAGTTGATTTTGATGAAATATCAGAATCAAATCTTAATAGACAAATTCATGCAACTCTCAATACAGTTGGACAAGTGAAAGCAGAAGTTATGAAAGATAGAATATTAAGTATTAATTCAGAATGCAATGTAGTAATAAAGAAGGAAATACTTAATGGAAATGTAAAAGACTTTTTTGAAAATGAAAAATATGATTATGTAGTAGACGCAATTGATATGATTAGGAGTAAGGTAGAGCTTATAAAGTACTGTAGTGAAAATGATATTCACTTGATTTCTTCAATGGGATTTGGGAATAAGATGAACCCTGAAATGATTAAAATTACAGATATAAGCAAAACTATCATGTGTCCTCTAGCTAGAAAAATGAGAAAATTATTAAGAGCAGAAAATATTGGGGAATTAACAGTTGCATATTCAGAGGAAGAAGCTTTAAAGCCAGATAAATCAGCTAAGTATAAAACAGAAAACTTGACAGAGTATAGAGATCATAATACTTTACCAAAGAAAACTACTCCTGGAAGTAATGCATTTGTACCAGGAACTGCGGGATTTATCATTTCAGCATATGTAATTAGAAAACTATTGGGGGGAATATAGTATGATGCTATCATTAAATAAAAAAATCAATAAACTGAATTTGATTAGATTTTTAGTAATATTGGGAATAATTTTATCTATATTTGGGATTTTACAAAAATTATTTGGAATAGTTTTCATAGACTTTGGAAAAAATATTATAGATAATTACCTCCAAAGATCTTACGAAGAATCAAAAAAACTTTTCATAACACTTTCATTGATGAAAGGAACAACGGATGTTATAGAAGGAAGTACAATAAATTTAAATTCTATAGTTGGAATGAATTTGCAAGTAGGAGACATAATTCAACCAATATATGACATTATAAATACACTATGGAAAGTTTCATTTGCTTCGGTAGTAATACTTAAAATTGAAACATTGTATTACGAGATTTTCAAAATTAAAATAGCAAATCTTCTAATAATATCATCATTATTGACCTTTTTTCCAAGTTTGTATTTTAAAAATAAATTCGCATTGATTTCAAAAAGAGTCTCAAAATATATATTTCTAGTAATAACATTTATATATTTAATAATTCCAGCTTCAATCTATATTAGTTCTGGAATATCAAAATATTTTGAAGAAGAATACCAGAGACCTGCAATTACAAAATTAAATAGTAATTTTGATAAATTAACGAAAGTAAAAGATGAATTATTTACACTTGAAGAAAGTAAAAGCATATTTAATATACCCGCACAAATTGATGGAACAAAGCAAAAAATAAAAAATTTAACAGATGAAATTAATGTTGTTTCGAAAAATATAGTTGATTATACACCAGTAATAGTAGGGATTATGCTTTTGTCATATATTATTTTGCCGTTAATAATATTATTTATTTTTTATAAATTAGTCAAAATAATTTTCCTTGAAAAGTTATTTAAACAGTGATATAATATATTTAGTGGAGGTGATATACCATGAAAAAGTTATTAGTTTTATTGGTATTTTCTTTAATGAATTTAGTTAGTTTTTCAGCAATGAAAGACGGAATTTATTATGTTGAAAAAAGTTATGACAGCGAATGGAAATCATTTGTTAAGATAACTGTGAAAAATGATAAAATAATCGGAGCACAATATGATCGAAAGAATAGTGAAGGTGTTTTACTGTCATTAGATCAAAAAGAGAACGATAAAGCAAAAGCAAAATACGGATCATCATTTAGAGAAATGAGTTTTTTACTTACAAGAGGACTTGTTTCAGTACAAAAAGTTGAACCAAATGAAACTGTAAAAGATTCAAGTTCATTTGATGAATTTACAAAAATGGTAGATTATTTGATAGAAAAAGCAAATAGTGGAGAAGATGGAGTATACAAGTTATAATACATAAGAAAAGGCTGTTCAAGTGAACAGCCTTTTTTAGTTATTTGAGTAGTCTAATATTTATTCTCAGCTACGATATTTCCATCTTTGTTATAGAAACTCCATGTTCCAGATGGGTTATACTTGAAATAAGAACCTTTTACTTTTACACTTCCATTATCATAATATTGTACAAAATTTCCATTTCCATTTACCACGTTAAATATTCGCTCAGTAGAACCGTCAGGGAAATACCCTAATATTTTACCAGCAATGTGACCATTTGTGTACGTTTCTGATATTTTAAGTGTTCCATCTGGGTAGAACCATTTCCATTCACCATTCCGTAAATCAGAAACATATGTACCACTAGTTTTTAAATTACAGATCGGAAGAGCGTCGTGTAGGGAAAGAG
>OBMA010000404.1_pt1 | contig 25325 bp, 18 predicted proteins | sample 1539141 | NCBI WGS metagenome assembly OBMA01 (sample SAMEA3991484, study PRJEB22521) | metagenome | biome: anthropogenic terrestrial biome; feature: sewage plant; material: raw primary sludge | place: Sweden | collected 2012-09-26
ACCTTAGTGATATTCTTTTGTCTCCACAAGTCTCTTACATTCTGTACGCCAGAGATGCCCAGCTTACTGAAATCCTTGTATGAAAGATTTGCTTCATCGATACCGAAATTACAAAATCCTACAGCGCAGCTTCCGTCTTCCAGTTGTTTCACGTATACGCGCATCTTACCAATGGTCTGGACACATGCAGCCTCTTTTCCAAGTGGATCCTGGTTGATGGCTATCACTTCGTCGTTTGTGAGCAGGTTTAGGGTGAATGCATCCAGTTTCTCCATATCACAACCGATTAACAGTGGTGAAGCAAACAGACTCCACAAGCTTACATGAAGATATTGCTCATCCGGTTTCAGCTTGCTCTGATGAGGATTTCCCCAACCAACAGTGCCGATTACAAGCATATCTGGGTCGTTCCAGTTTCCGGGTTTAGCATACGGAGCCGCTTTATCCTGAGCCAGAGCGATATTTTCAACGCTTGTCCATGTGTCTGTGATGTCATGGGTAGTGCGCCAGCAGTTACCATTTAATGAACCGCCCCATTTCCATACATCCGACATTCCGTACTGGCAGAGACTGTAAACAATGTCACGTGGTTGCTGACGTAGGTATTCACCCATGAGTCTGTAAGGCTTCATTGCCGTTTCCAGTTCATTTCCACCTTTCATTGAGAAAGAAGGAACTTGATTAGGATCTTTCTGAGAATCACCGTCACTTACCTCACCATAGCTGCACCAGTCATATTTAAGATAATCGAATCCCCATTTTGCATAAGATTCCGCATCTTGTTTCTCATGACCAAAACTTCCGGCACATCCACCGCAGGTCCATGGTCCGGGACTTGAATATAGACCGATCTTCAATCCTAGGTTATGAATATAATCCGCGAGGGGTTTCATATCCACAAATCGTGCATTGACTACAATCTTTCCATCCTTATCTCTGAACTCTCCCTGAAGATTTTTGTCTTTTGAGTCGCGATGGTTCTGCCAGAAGTCGTCAATGTTGATATAGGTCCATCCATGATTGATCAGACCACTTTTTATCATAGCGTCAGCAGCACGTTTTACCTTATCGGCAGACACCTCGCCGGCAAAACAGTTCCAACTGTTCCATCCCATTGGTGGTGTCAAAGCAATATGGTCACCACAGATAACGCGTAAGTCTTTTTCTGCTGTTCCTTTATTATTCTTTGCACATAATCTGATAACATAAGTCCCTTTTTTGTTTAGTTTTCCCGTGATGATACCTGTATGTGAATCGAGTTTTAATCCTTTCGGCATATTCTTTGCAGAGAAAGTCATAGGCCGATCGCCGGTAGCTGCTATGGTGAATAAGAATGGAGAACCCGGACGTACACCGAAGACACGTGCTCCGTTTATTCTTGGTGTGGCCGGAGCTGCTGGTGTGAGAATATATGGTACATTTGATATTGGATTGTAAGTCTCCAGTGAGGTCACGCCAGTGGTCTCGAACTTGGCGTCAGCCCAGTCTGCGTGGTCATAATAGTTTCCATCAGTACCTTCTGTTACCATTAATTCCAACTTTTTGATGTTTTCAACAGAAACCTTGCAAGGTCTTGCTGTATCTCCTTGGTGCATAAGTCCACTTTTCCAGAGTGTTTTCCCATCGCCATTGATAACAAATTCCACTTCAGGATTGTGACCATTCACCTCATCGTCTAGACCTACGTTTGCAGTAAATGTTTTAGCCTTTCCGTTAAGCAGTATCGTGAGCATACTTTCAGCATGAGTGCCGAAACCTCTTGAGAATGTCTTCCCAGCTATTCTCATGGGCTTGCCATCAAGTGATTTGTTTTTCATGGGCACTCCGTTACCTTGCGTAGCGTTACTGAGATTCAGTTCATCGAGCCATACCGTTTGTGCCGATGCCTCAATGACACATGTTAACATCAGTATGGTCATACTGAATATTAATTTTTTTGTTTTCATAAGTTTATTATTAGTTTTTGTAATATCTTAATGTGGGCAAAGATACTAATAATTTTATATGTAATGATAAAATCGTGTTTCATAAAAATTAGATTGTGTCTCATATCTCTATCTTATACACAAATAGATCCTATTTATATCAAAACCTTTGATTAATATATCTATTCTTCGTCGGCAGGGCTGCTAAGTTGTTTGTAAAGGGATGGTTTATGAATTTATCTTGAATAAAACAATAATATTGCCTATAGTTGCTATCGAAACAAACGATAGCAAATGCTTGCATAATGATGAAACTTGAAATACCTTTGCACCGCAAAAATCAAACAGCAGGATATAATGAAGGAATTATTTATCAGTCTTTATGGAAATGAAGCATTCAATGCTCTGATAATATGGGCCGTAATTGCGGTAGTTATTATCGGTAGTTTCGGACATCAAGTTGCAAACTTCTTAATGGAATTCAATGATCAACATCATGTGATTGGTTGGAATCATTTAGACACTCCAGATATTTACGATTACGACGAAGAATAAAGACGATGGAACACAACGAAATTAAACGCGTGAATAAGTTTGTATCCGACTATGCCACAGAGCTTTTGGCGTCGGGAGCAACGGCTGCACGTATTGAAAAGAACGTGGAGAGAATTGCCGATTCGTTCGGGGCGAGTGTGGAGATAACGATATTACCAAATCATATCATTATCACCACGACAGATAAGGAGACCGAACACGCTTATAGCTCGGTGGCGAAGATACGTCATCATGCCATCAGTTTTTATCGTAATACAGAACTGAGCCAGCTCAGTTGGCAGATAAACGAAGGGGTGCTTGGCCTCAATGAGGCCCGTGAGAGATATGAGAAAATCATCTCAAAGGGTGAGAATAATCCCTGGCTGGTGATGCTCCTTGTGGGATTTGCGAATGCATCGTTCTGCCGGCTCTTTGGAGGTGATCCTTGGGCGATGCTTGTGGTGCTGATAGCCACATGGATAGGTTACTGCGTAAAGATAAAACTGTTGCAGCACCACTGGGATACCCGAATGGTGTTCATCATCTCGGCATTCTGCGCTACGGTGGTGGGAAGCTCTTGTTACGTATATCATCTGGGCAACACTCCCGAACTGGCTGTAGGTACAAGTGTGCTGTTTCTTGTGCCGGGTATCCCGTTCATCAATTCGATAAGTGACCTCATCTATGGTCATAATATCTGTTTCCTTAGCCGACTCATCCAGGCATCGGTGCTCACCATATGTCTTTCTATCGGACTCTGCCTGGGGCTGATGGTAATGAATATAAATGTATAGAAATCATGATCATAGAAATATTACAAGACGGTTTTTTTGCAGCTATAGCTGCCATTGGATTCTCATGTATCAGTCAACCGCCGATGAAGGCATATCCTGTATGTGCACTCCTCGCTGCTGTCGGTCATAGCATACGGTTTATCTTGATGAGTAATCTCGTAGGAATGAATATCGTGATGGCATGTCTTTTTGCCTCACTGAGCATCGGGTTACTCTCCATACCGATGGCAAAATATATCCACTGTCCGGCAGAGACCTTCTCCTTTCCTTCTTTGCTGCCAATGATTCCGGGTATGTATGCTTACCGCACGATACAATCGCTCATGTTCTGCTTACTAAATAAGGACGAAAGTCATTTCATGCATTATTTTTATCTCCTCGCATACAATGGATTGACCACTCTCAGCGTTATAACAATAATGGTTATAGGTGTTACTGTGCCTATATTCATCTTTAAGACGTTATCATTCAAGGTCACAAAAATGTAGAGGGGATGGAGTTAAGACAACTAAGATATTTCGTTAAGTTGGGTGAGCTGCTCAACTATTCGGAGGCAGCAAAGGTTCTGTATATATCGCAGAGTACACTGTCGCAGCAGATCAAGCAGCTGGAGGATGAACTCAAATGTAAGTTGCTGATACGCAACAGTCATAATGTGATGCTGACGGATGCTGGGAATTATTTCCTGGAAGATGCAAAACGCACGATACAACAGGCTAATTTGTGTATCAGTCGGATTACGGATGTGCAGAATCTACAGATAGGAACACTTAACATCGGTTGTACTTATACCTTCAGTCCCATACTGAGAGAGTCAATACTGTCGTATATGCAGCAGTTCCCGAATGTCAAACTCAATGTTGTCTGTAAGTCAATGGAGGAGTTGATGGTGCTGCTTCAGCATCAGGAGGTGGACTTTGTCTTGTCGTATAAGCCTTATGTTACGTTCGAAAATATAGAATCGCATGTGCTTTTCGATAATAAATTATGCGTCATTGTTTCAGAAAACCATCCGTTGCAATCGAAGAAAACGATATCACTTGCCGAATTGGAACCCTTCAAGTTGGCATTGCCGTCGAATGGCTTGCAAGCTCGTAATACTTTTGATCATATTATCAGCGACAAGGATTATAAATTTGACGTAAGACTTGAGATTAATGAGGTCAGCATATTACTTGATCTCGTGAGCCGTAGTCAGTTGGCTACGGTTTTGTCAAAGGCGTCACTTACTGATTATGAGAGCTTGACGGCGATACCTATTGATGTAGCCAATAACGACATGGAGGGATGTTTCCATTTCGTGAAAGGATTATATGTGAAGAAGGCAGCTAAAGCATTTATCAGGATTCTCAGTGATAAGAACTCAGCTAATCTGATGCGGCAGAACTGGTTTGATGATCTGTTGTAAAATTTTTCTCCGACAATCTCTAAAAACTTCTGAGCCAAGCAGCCAGCTCGTCTTCCATTTCGTTGTGGTATAAGAAACTCTCACGCATTCCCCATCCATGACCACCACTGGGATAAACATGAAGCGTGGCGGGGATGCCATGTCTGAAGAGTTCCATATAATAGTTGACACCGTTGGCCGGTGACACTCCGTTGTCATCATCGCTAAGTGCGATAAAGGCCGGTGGAGTGGTGCGGGTTATCTGTCGGTCACTGGAGTATAATTCTTCTAAACTCTTCTTTGGATTTTTCCCGAGCAGATTGTCGTGTGAGTCCTTATGTGAAAAATCGGGATTCATCGTGATGACAGGATAGAAAAGTATTTGAAAATCGGGACGGACCTCTTTTGCTGCGTGTGTAGCAACAGTGGAAGCAAGATGGCCTCCGGCAGAGAAGCCCATAATACCCACTTGGTTGATATCGATATGCCAGCCGGCAGCATTATTGCGAATCTGACGGATAGCCTCTTCTGCATCACTCTCCGGCACTTGGCAGTTTCCTTTTGGCATGCGGTATTTTAAAACGATGGCGGCAATGCCCATCTTATTGAAGAATGGAGCCCAGTCGTATCCCTCATGATCCATTGCCAGATGGGCATACCCCCCTCCCGGGCAGATGACAACTGCACGTCCGGTAGCTTTCTTTACATCCGGAAGGAATATGCGGATCTTTGCACTGTCAGTGCTGTCGCCGTTACTGTTTGGTGCGCCGTTGCTCCAAAGGTTCATCTCAATAGACTGCTGAGCTGATGCAGCCATGCAAATGGCAAGCAAGCTGAGGGTTATAATCGATTTTATTATTTTCATGATGACCGCAAAATTAACTATTTTATGTGTAATTGGCAAACCTAAATAGTGAAAAAACTCAAATCCTGCCTCTGGAACTATCATAAAGTGGTACAAATTGCTTACAGTGAACTAAATAAAAACAGTTCATCAGATAAAAAAGACGCATGGTAATGGCTATGTGCATTTTTTTTTGTAATATTGCACACCGTTTTAAACAATCAATTAAAAATGAAAGCACATCTTTTCATATTGATGGCACTTGTATTTACAGCAAGTCCCAGTCAAGCTAAAGTAAAATTATCACGTCTTGTCAGTGATAATATGGTCATTCAGCAGAATACCGATGCCCGTCTGTGGGGAACAGATACACCGGGGAAAAATATAAAAGTGACCGTGTCATGGTCTGGCGTAACCTATCATTGCACGGCAGATAAGAGTGGAAAATGGCTCGTTAAGGTTAAGACTCCCGTAGCTAGTTTTACCCCTTACTCAATCACATTCGATGATGGCGAACCGGTCACAGTCAGTGGCGTAGTTTCGGGCGAAGTATGGGTTGGTGCCGGTCAGAGTAACATGGAGATGCCTATCAAGGGCTTCTCCAACTGTCCTGTGGAAGGTTATAATCAGATTATAGCCAATGGAAATGATTACAGCGGGATTCATTATTGCAAGGTGCCAAGTGTGATGAGCATGACTCCTCTGGATACATGTGTGTGCCAGTGGAAAGTGTGCAGCCAGAAGACTGTTGGCGATGCAAGTGCCACTGCTTTCTTCTTCGCACGTCTTGTCAGTAAAACCTTAAACATTCCTGTTGGAATCATCGAAGCAAATAAAGGTGGTACGCGCGTGGAGAGTTGGCTCAACGAAGAAAATCTGAAAAAATACACTGATGAGGATCTCAATGAAAATCATTTCAACCGTTTGCCGTATGATTTCTTACGTCCGTTGGTATGGGGTAATGGAACTTTTCATCCGATCATCAATTATACAGTGAAAGGTATTATCTGGTATCAGGGATGTTCTAATGTGGGTTATCATACCGATAAATATGCTGAACGCCTGGCTCTTCTCGTAAAACAGATGCGTGATGACTTCGGTCTTGGTAATATTCCATTCTACGAAGTGCAGATAGCACCATACTTCAATGACGATGTGAACGGTACTGTAGGAGCTTACCTGCGTGAACAACAGTATAAGGCGGTAAGCCTTATACCTAACAGCGGAATTGTTGGGACAAACGATGCGGTGTATCCATACGAGACTCAACAGATTCATCCTACACAGAAACAGAAGGTGGGCGAAAGATTAGGCTTCTATGCGCTGCGCTATACTTACAGTATGGATAACATTATCGCGAAGGGACCGTCTTTTAAGGAGATGCGAATCAGTAATGACAGCGTGTTTGTGCGTCTTCAGGATGATACCGGAGGCGTTACGCGATATGAGGACATACAAGGATTTGAGGTGGCAGGAGAAGATAGGGTGTTCCATCCGATAACAGCTACATACAACTGGACAAAAGGGATCATCATTACATCACCGGAGGTGAAAAAACCTGTGGCAGTGCGTTACTGCTTCCGTAATTTTAAACTGGGTAATCTTGGAAATATGGGCGGACTACCCTTGTTCCCATTCAGAACAGATAACTGGTAAACCTCTGAAAGGCTAATATTAAAGGATTTAAATGACACATCCATTAGAAAAATTTAGATACTGTCCATTATGTGGAAGTTCACATTTTGAAATAAATGACGAAAAAAGTAGAATCTGCAATGACTGCGGATTCGTATATTATATGAATCCAAGCTCCGCAACAGTGGCTTTTATCCTGAACGATAAAGGTGAGTTGTTGGTGACACGGCGGGCAAAAGAGCCGGCTATGGGTACGCTTGATCTGACTGGAGGTTTTTGCGATATAGCTGAAAGTGCCGAGGAGGGTATTGCACGTGAAGTGAAAGAGGAGACCGGACTGGAAGTGATCGAGTCTGAATATCTTTTCAGTATTCCTAATATCTATCTCTATTCCGGTCTTAATATATATACTCTCGATATGTTCTACAAATGTAAAGTCAAGAATGTCAACGAGATAAAAGCAATGGATGATGCCGCTGAATGCTTGTGGATAGCTCTTGATGACATCGATATTACACAATTCGGCCTGGGTTCTATACGTCAAGGACTCTGTAAATTTATAGAACATTATAAGAACCGAAATAAACTACATCAAGAAAAACATTAAAAAAATAGAAATATTGTCTTATATATAAGGTGTAAGGGAAAGTTTTGCTTACTTTTGCGCTCTGAAATAAAGAAAGTGTAGATTATGCAGAAAAATCTGGTAATTGTCGAGTCGCCTGCAAAGGCTAAGACAATAGAGAAATTTTTAGGTGACGAATATAAGGTTATGTCCAGTTACGGACATATTCGCGATTTGAAAAAGAAGGAATTAAGTATTGATACAAAGACCCTAGAGCCTGATTATGAGATTCCTGCTGAAAAAACTAAACTTGTAAGTGAACTCAAGAGCCATGCAAAGAACGCTGAAAAGATATGGCTCGCATCCGATGAGGACCGTGAAGGAGAGGCAATATCATGGCATCTGTGTGAGGTTCTCGGACTGGACGAAGCTAAGACTAGCCGTATAGTATTTCACGAAATCACGAAAGGAGCCATCCTTGAAGCCATAAAGACTCCACGCCATCTCGATATGAATCTTGTTAATGCCCAGCAAGCACGTCGTGTTCTCGACCGTCTGGTGGGTTTCAAGTTGTCTCCCGTATTATGGCGTAAGGTGAAGCCGGCACTGTCGGCAGGTCGTGTTCAGAGCGTAGCTGTGCGTCTTATCGTAGAACGCGAACGTGAGATCCATAATTTTGTTTCAGAACCGTTCTATCGCGTGAATGGAATCTTTGCCATCATGAATGAAGATGGCTCTGCCACAGAACTAAAAGCCGAACTTGGTACTAAATTTAAAAATCATGATGATGCTGTTGCTTTCCTTGAGAAATGTAAGGAGGCTACTTTCGTCATTGATTCCGTAAATAAGAAACCGCTTAGACGCACTCCTGCACCACCATTTACAACCAGTACCTTGCAACAAGAGGCTGCACGAAAACTCGGTTTTACCGTGTCGCAGACCATGATGGTGGCTCAGCATCTATACGAAAACGGACTTATTACCTATATGCGTACTGACTCTGTGAATCTGTCGTCACTCTGTATCGATGCCAGTAAGCAGGAGATAACAACTCTCTATGGAGAGGAGTATAGCAAATCACGTCAATATCACACTCACTCTAAGGGGGCGCAGGAAGCTCACGAGGCTATCCGCCCTACAAATATGAACGCCGTAAATATCGAAGGTACCCAACAGGAGAAACGTCTGTATGACCTGATATGGAAGCGCACTGCTGCATGCCAGATGGCTGACGCAGAACTAGAGAAAACCACCGTGAATATCAAAGTAAGCACAGCTGAAGAGATGTTCGTCGCTACCGGTGAGGTGGTGAAGTTCGACGGTTTTATGAAAGTTTATCACGAATCGACCGACGATGATGATAGTAGCGATGAGGGTTCACGTATATTGCCTCCTCTGAAAGCGGGACTACCGTTGCAGAGACGAGATATAACATCGACAGAGAGATTCAGCACCGGCCCGATGCGTTACACTGAAGCAAGTCTGGTACATAAGCTCGAGGAACTCGGTATTGGACGCCCTTCAACTTATGCTCCTACCATCAGCACAATACAACAGCGCGAATATGTGGCAAAAGGCGATAAGAAGGGTGAAGAAAGATCATATGTAGTAGATACACTGAAAGGCATTAAGATAATAAGTAAGCAGAAAACCGAGGTGACCGGTAGTGAGAAGGGCAAACTGATTCCATCGGATGTGGGTATCGTGGTAAACGATTTCCTCATGGAATACTTCCCGAGTATCATGGATTACAATTTCACGGCTAATGTGGAAAAGAAATTTGATGAGATCGCTGAGGGTAAAGCTGAATGGACTTCCATGCTGAAGAAATTCTATAAAGGATTTGAACCTACGGTGGAATCTACCATGAATATAAAAGCAGAACATAAGGTGGGCGAACGTGAACTTGGTATTGATCCGAAGAGCGGCAAACCTGTGTTCGTAAAAATAGGCCGTTTCGGTCCCGTTATTCAGATCGGTTCTGCCGAAGATGAGGAAAAACCACGTTTCTCTCAGTTGCCTTCTGGTAAAGGCATGGAGGAGATCACTCTTGAAGAGGCACTCGAACTGTTTAAACTGCCTCGTGAGATTGGTATGTATGAAAATAGCAAGGTGGTTATCGGTGCAGGACGTTTTGGACCTTACGTGTTACATAACAAAAAATATGTATCACTTCCCAAAGAAGAGGATCCAATGACGGTTACACTTGAGACAGCCATCTCTCTCATTGAGAAAAAACGCCAACAAGAAAACAACCGTAATCTAAAGCAGTTTGCCGAAGAACCAAAGCTATCGGTACTCAACGGAAGATACGGTCCTTATATCGCTTATGATGGTACAAATTACCGTTTGCCGAAAGCATTACATGAAAGGGCGGCTGAACTCACTCTGGAAGAGTGTATGAAAGTGGTCAATACAACAACAAAAAAGAAATAAGATAAGAACGGTAATCAAAGATAGATGGTACGCATAATCATTGTCGGTTTTATGGGTTCGGGCAAGACTACAGTAGGGAAAGCCTTATCGAAGGAGCTTGGAATCACCTTTTATGATCTTGACTGGTATATCGAAAGCCGCATGCACAAAACCGTGCCACAAATATTTACCGAGCGTGGTGAGGATGGGTTCAGACTCGTGGAACACAATATGCTGCATGAGGTTGCTGAATTTGAGGATGTCATTCTGAGTTGTGGTGGCGGCACTCCATGTTTTTTAAATAATATGGACTATCTCAACGAACAGGGAATAACGGTTTATCTTAAGGCATCGCCTGAAGTACTTTATGGTCATCTCATCATCGGTAAAACAGAACGACCTCTGCTGAAAGGTAAGTCGCCAGAACAGATGATGGAATATATTAAAGAACAACTTGCGAAACGTGAGTCTTTTTATTCGAAAGCAAAGTATACGCTGAACGTCGATCTGATGGACAATTATGAAAAAATCAAAATATCCGTAGAAAAAATACGGGAACTATTAAATATATAATCATACAATTAAAAGGAAATAATGAAAAAATGGAGTATTGAAGATTCAAAGGAACTCTACAACATTAATGGATGGGGTACCTCTTACTTTGGTATTAACGACGAAGGTGACGTCTATGTTTCTCCATGTAAAAACAATGCGCAGATTGATTTGCGTCATGTCATGGATGAACTGGCCTTGAGGGATGTCACACCGCCTGTTCTGCTACGTTTCCCAGATATTCTGGATAACCGGATAGAGAAGACGAGCAGCTGTTTTGAAATGGCTTCGAAAGAATATAACTTCAAAGGCGAAAACTTCATTATTTATCCGATTAAAGTAAATCAAATGCAGCCCGTTGTGGAGGAGATTATCAGCCATGGACGTAAATTTAATCTAGGTCTTGAAGCTGGTTCCAAACCCGAACTTCACGCTGTTATTGCGGTACAGTGTCAGAGCGATTCGCTGATTATCTGTAACGGATATAAAGACCAGAGTTATATTGAACTTGCCTTACTTGCCCAGAAGATGGGTAAGCGCATCTTTATCGTCATCGAGAAACTTAACGAACTCGATATCATTGCTAAAGCTGCCAAAAAGATTGGCGTAAAACCGAATCTCGGTATACGTATTAAACTGGCTTCTTCGGGAAGTGGAAAATGGGAGGAGAGTGGCGGCGACGCAAGTAAGTTCGGCCTGACTAGCAGTGAACTGCTTGAGGCTCTTGATACTCTCGATAAGAAAGGTATGAATGACTGTCTTAAACTGATTCATTTCCATATTGGTAGTCAGATTACAAAGATACGCCGCATACAGACGGCTCTTAGAGAAGCCTCTCAATTCTATGTCCAATTGCATCAGATGGGATATAATGTCGAATATGTGGATTGTGGTGGTGGTCTCGGTGTCGACTATGACGGTACTCGTTCTTCCAACAGTGAGAGCTCTGTGAACTACTCTATTCAGGAGTATGTGAACGACTGTATCTATACCTTTGTGGAGGTTTCTGAGAAAAACAATATACCACATCCGAATCTTATAACCGAGAGTGGACGTTCACTTGCTGCCCATCACTCTGTACTGGTAATAGATGTGCTTGAAACAGCTTCTCTGCCAGAGATGAATGAGGCATGGGAACCAACGGAAGAAAGTAATCAACTAGTGAAGGATCTGTATGAGATCTGGGATCATCTCAATAAGAAAACCATGATGGAAGATTTCCATGATGCGGAACAAATACGTGAAGAGGCTTTGGAATTGTTCAGTCACGGTATTGTGGATCTTAGAACTCGTGCTGAGATTGAAAGCATGTACTGGAGTGTATGCCGTGAGATAAACTCCTTGGCTAAACAGCAGAAGCATGTTCCTGAAGAGCTGAAAGGATTGGACAAGTTACTTGCAGATAAATACTTTTGCAATTTTTCTTTATTCCAGTCTCTCCCTGACTCATGGGCTGTCGATCAGCTCTTTCCGATAATGCCAATACAAAGACTCACTGAACGCCCAACACGAAGTGCAACTCTTCAGGATATAACATGTGACAGCGATGGAAAAATAACAAATTATGTTGTCAATAGTACCATATCACATATATTACCCGTACATACACTCAGAAAAAGTGAGCCTTATTTCCTCGGAGTGTTCCTTGTGGGTGCTTATCAGGAAATATTAGGTGACCTCCATAATCTCTTTGGAGATACGAATGCGGTGCATATATCTGTATCTGACGATAATAATTATCATATTGACCAGATCTTTGATGGTGAGACCGTGGCTGAGGTTCTTGATTATGTACAATATGATCCAAAAAAGTTAGTAAGGACCTTGGAAACATGGGTGGCAAAAAGTGTAAAACAGGGTAAGATCACCCTTGAAGAGGGAAAGGAATTCTTGTCGAATTACCGTTCTGGACTTTACGGATACACATATCTTGAGTAAATTTTATTATTGATGATGAAAGAGAAACTTACGATTGTCAAGGTGGGTGGTGCTGTTGTGGAAAATGATGACCAGCTTGACCGACTGCTAAAGGATTTCAGTGCTATTGATGGACGCAAGATATTAGTTCATGGCGGAGGTCGACGAGCTACGGATATCGCTTCAAAGCTTGGTATCGAGAGTAAGATGATCAACGGTCGCAGAATCACTGATGAGGAAATGCTCACGGTGGTAACGATGGTATATGGCGGTCTGGTAAACAAGAATGTTGTGGCTCAGCTTCAGGCTAACGGAGTCAATGCTTTGGGACTTACTGGTGCTGACATGAATGCTATCCTGTCGCATAAACGTATTGTGAAGGATATCGATTACGGTTATGCCGGTGATATAGATAAGGTGAACGGAAAACAGTTGAGTAATCTCATAGAACATGAGATAGTTCCTGTAATGGCTCCTTTGACACATGATGGGAAAGGACTGATACTTAATACCAATGCGGATACTATCGCTGCAGAGGTTGCTAAGGCTCTTGCGGAATTCTATGACGTTACTCTTATCTATAGTTTCGAGAAACCCGGTGTGATGCGCAATCCTGATGATAATAGCAGTATGATTCCTGTGATAACCGCAGATGATTATGCCCAATATAAAGCTGATGGAACGATAAGCGGCGGTATGATACCAAAACTTGATAATGCCTTTGGTGCTATTCAGTCCGGAGTGAAGCAAGTCATAATAACGCTTGCCACTGCCATTGATGGTAATCATGGAACCGTAATCAAATAGAAAATCAAGCACTATAAGGATAGTCTTTGCAGCTATATCTCAGTTGATTAGTTCAATTATCCTTATAGTACTTATGAATTAAAAATAAAAAGATAGTTTTCCCTGTAACTTTCTTTATTCCCAATCGTCTTATAAATAGAGAGGATGAAAAATATCAGTTTTCGGAACGATGTTCTGCCGCTGAAGAATGAACTTTATCGGCTCGCTCTCCGTATTACCCTCAATAACGCGGAGGCTGAAGATATCGTGCAAGAAACACTGATAAGGGTTTGGAAAAAGAAGGATGAATGGGAAAATATCGATTCGATTGAGGCTTTCAGTCTTACAATATGTCGAAATCTTTCTCTGGACCATACCAAGAAAATGGAGAAAGTAGATTTCACTCTTGATAATGACAATCATGATTCAGAAGATATTTCTCCTAATCCCTATGAGCAGCTTACACAAAACGACAGAGTGGAGTTAGTTAAGAGGCTCATCAACGAACTGCCTGAGAGGCAACGGAGTGTAATGCAACTACGTGATGTCGAAGGTAAGAGTTATAAGGAAATATCAATTATCTTAAACATGAGCGAAGAGCAAGTAAAAATAAATATCTTCCGCGCTCGTCAAAGGATTAAACAGAAATATTCAGAACTTGAAAATTATGGATTATAAGTATATTGACCAATTGTTAGAACGCTACTGGCAGTGTGAGACTTCTTTAGAGGAGGAGGAAATTCTAAAAGCCTTCTTCAGCCAGAAGGATATTCCTGCACATCTCTATCCTTACAAGGATTTGTTCAGATATGAACTGTCCGAGAAAGGAAGTGAAGTATTGGGGGATGACTTTGATGCAAAGATTCTGACTATGATCGACGAACAGAATTCTGTTAAGGCACGTAAGATAACAATGACACACCGACTGATGCCTCTATTTAAAGCTGCGGCAATCGTAGCAATAATACTGACATTAGGTAATGCAGCACAGCGTTCCTTTACGAATGATAAGGCCGACAACGATATAGATTATGCCAATTACAAAGATACTTATAACGACCCTTCTGTAGCCTATGATAAGGTTCAGAACGCCTTACAGATGGTGTCGAAAGGTATCAACCAAGCTCAACTACAGGCAGACTCTGTAAAGCAACTGCCATCGTCTGCTAAAGATTCAAGTATTAAAGAATGAAACGCGTTCTTTGCTTCTTTACTATATTCCTTACTTCTCTGTTATCTTACGGACAGGGTAAACAGGATTTCGCTTCTCGGTTCATGCAGCTATCCAAGGAAGATACTGCGGTGCATTGCATAACGGTAAGTCCTCATATGATGGGGCAGATGCTAAAAGCTCCCGGAGCTGAGCAGAATGAAAATATTAACAGGATCATATCCAAATTAAAGAGTGCACGGATTATTACCGTAAATCGTCGTGGTGAAGATTACTACCAATATGCAGAGCAGATGCTGGAAAAAAACAAATATCGATTCCAGCGCGACAAGAGCTATCAAAATACGCACATCTCAGGGTGTTTCTATATCAGAACTAAAGGGAGTGAGATCGTTGAACTAGTCATGATTCATAAAGATACAAAGGGAGGAAAATTCATTCTAATCAACCTTACAGGGAAGATAGATGAGGAATTCATAAGTAATCTGACAAGAATGTGGAACGGTCATACCGCTAAATTATAATAGATATATTTCTATGCTTTCTCTATAACATCAATGTTTAGTAAAACAAAAAAACGAAACTGTGAAGTTTCAATTCTCTCAAGTTTTTCATAACATACTAACGTAGAAGAAGAGCCGCTGCTAAGATTTTAGCAGCGGCTCTCACATTTCTAGTAGGTTGAATATCTTGTATAGACTTACAATCCCCTATTGGGGATGTAAGTCTATAGATGGTATTAATATCCTATTTGACCTTTCCATTTTAAATACCAAGTACTTACGTCATTAAGATTGCTCTTTATGGTACCAAACATTGTGTTGTAATTCTCTGAACCCTTACGATTGTATACGCGTTTTGATAGATAACTTGGATCGTTGCGTCGTAATGCTACACGCATAAGGTCATAAAAACGGTATCCTTCGAAACTGGTTTCAAGTGCATTCTCGTCCATAATCATGTCTTCAACCTTTTCAACCTGGTATGCCTGTTGAGAAAGAGAATCCAGAATTGTCGTATCGGTTGGGAACTTGTAATATTCATTATATTGAGAATAACCACTTCCACGTGAGTGAACACCTTGAGTATTCTGGTTGTTTTCTGCTGTATTCGTTACGTATTCTGTATTTGGGAAGTTGAAACTCTTAATCCACAAACTGTCTGAAGGATAGTAAGGCAGTACATCTTTCTGTATAGATGCATTGTTAAGTCCTGTACTGAGAATCTCATAAGCGAATCGAGGGAATCCTGCACGATTAAGCGCCTCTGCCATCCTAAGATAAATACCGGTTTTACGATAAATAAATACGTTGCGGCTTGAGAACTTGTAGATATGTTGTAACAGGGTTGTTTTTTTGTCTATTTTCATTGAAGAGGTGTAATAGCTAGAATATAACCTCAGGTCGCCTGATTTGTGTTTTTCTAAATCCGTCGGAGCATAAGACACTACACCTTTTGTTGAGTAGTTACAATACTTCTGTGATTCAGACAAATTGAATAATGCGGTAGAGGGTACAATTGAGACGGTATAGTTATTTGCCTCTTGTGCGTTATACAACTCACGCAACTTACTATAGTTACCTTCCGCTTCACAAGAGTCCATAGGAATAATTGAAACGATATCGCTGTTCGAGTTGTATGTTTCGTCGTAGAACAAATCTGAGTAACTATCGTTTGGATATCTATAACTAAACTCATTCTGGTCCCAATAGCCCTTGTTCATACCAGTATTTAAAGTGCGGAAGTCTATATATTTATAGTAGCTCCATGCTGCATCTTTATAATTACCAGCCCAAAGATTTAAATCGCCTAATACAACGTATACAGGCATAAAGAACAGATGCGAGTCTGCACCTCTGATCGAACCATAGGTAGGAAGGTCAACATCCGCGTAAGGTGCGATATCCTGAATGAAATAATCGCAGATGCCTTTGATGTCTTTCTTTGGATAAGTCTTCTCTGCATCAGCTTTACTTAGAATGGGTTCTGTAACAAATGGAACCTTTCCATAATTAATTACTAACTGCAGATATGTCCATGCGCGGTATGCTTTAACTGCCGCATACTCTTTCTTAAAGATCTTCTCATTTCTATTATTTTTCAGCGCTGTATCAGCTTTTGCAAGAAAATAGTTGCAGTTGTTAATCACTGAATAATAATCTTTTGGTGAGTTGTATATGTTACTGTCTCCTACATTGAAAAGAGCTACATCGCGTAAATCTGAAGAGGTGGCAGAAGTAACATCTACCAAATCTCCACGTAACTCGCCTAATAATACTGTTCTATCAGCTATGTTCTGTAATTTATTAATAATACCAGTTACTGAGTAGATAGTATCAGTGGCATCAATAAGATGCTCGTTGTCTGCATATATCACATTGTCTGAATCCTGTGTCAGCATGTCTTCACAAGACACTGTCATACTCGCTGTAGCAGTAAGGATCAGACAGGGAACTATAAATGATTTTATTTTCATATTTGTGATTCTTTATAGATTAATCTTTATACCGGCTACGAAGCTACGGCTTGATGGTAACATACCTGTATCGATACCCTGTCCAAGCACACTAGAACCCATTGAGAATTCTGGATCACTACCTAGATATTTGGTAAGCGTGAACACATTGTTAGCTTGTATCCAGAAACCGATTCCTTGGAGGAATGTTGAGTTGATAGGCACGTCATAACTTAGAGTAATGCTCTTCAGTTTTAAGTAACTGCCATCCTCTATCCAACGGTCGCTAAAGCGACTATTACCCATTGGATCCTGGAATGTAACTTTAGGAACATCTGTTACCTGACCTTCTACCTGCCAGCGATTCAACATTGCAGTCGACTGATTCATAAAGCGACTACCAGATTCGAGTTGTGAGCGTAGATAATTATACACATCATTGCCTAAACAGTAATTGAAGTTAATGTCTAATTTGAAGTGCTTATACGCTAATGTGGTAAAGATATTACCGTAAATATCAGGATTAGGGTTACCTATAACAGTACGGTCATTATTGTCAATCTTTCCGTTACCGTCTAGGTCTGCAAAATGAATATCACCTGCACCAAAATAACTTTTTGTGATACCGTTAGATCCTAATATGTATAGTCCTTTCGGATCATTATTAGAACCTGCAGCTGCTTTAGCTTCTTCTGATGTTGAAAACACTCCCAGAGTCTTGTATCCGTAGAATAATCCTGCAGAATTACCAACAGATGTACGTACTGTACCACCATATATTTCAGTGTCAAAGTATGTCTCGTTGTCTGGCAGAGATGTTATCTTATTTACATAATGTCCCATGCTTCCACCTAATTCCCACTGCCAGTTTTTGCTAACAAAGAGTTTTGCAGTAGCGGTCACGTCGAAACCTTCATTCTTCAGAGAACCTCCATTACTCCAGTTTTTCTCAAGTCCTGAGAGGAATCCTAGTGTCTGATAAGTTAGCAGGTTGTTTGTCTTACTCTTGAAATAATTGAATTTCACATTCAGGCGGTTATTGATGAAGTTTCCTTCAAATCCGGCATTGAAACGTTTGGTTGTTTCCCACTGTATCTTTGTGTTGCCTACGTTTGAGAATGATAGAGCTGATATGCTAGTAAGTAGTTCTTTTGCTTTAAAGTAACTACGTGCAGCATAATAGTCGATATCATCATTACCACTTACATCATATCCTGCTGTAAGTTTCAGGTAATTGATACCCTTAATATCAGCAAACCAAGGTTCGTTTGTCATAACCCATGAGCCTTGAACTCCTGGGAATACACCCCAAACAACGCCACACATCTTCAGACCGCCATCACCTTCTTTTCCGAATCGTGATGAGCTTTCCATTGCCAAACTACTTTGGAGGTAGTAACGTTGTAGGTAATTGTATTCTGCCTGGCCATACCATGCTATAGAATTCCAATTGTCACTCTCACCTGATATACTAGGATAAGCAAGTGAAGAACGGATAAATGGAGTCTTATCGTTACCGGTATTATAACCTAGCTGTGTGTTGAGAGAATAGCTTTCATAATTGATTCTGCAACCACCAGAAAGATGAATAAAATGAGCGTCGTATTGGTTATTCCAATCGATCTTTGTATCACTCATCGTTGAGTTCTGCTTCGAGTAAAGAGAACTTGTTTCGTTCGGTTCTGTTGCTCCAATAGCTTTAACGTAATAGTCAGGTACACCATTGATAGGTATATAATATTTCTCATTCGTGTTTATAAGGTTGTAACTTAAATGCTCGCTAACGAAAAGATTCTTATTAATCTGGTATTTCGGTGTAGCTGTAATATTCACCATTGAATTCTCAAATCTGTTCTTATTCTCTGCCTCACCATACTCATTAATACAGATTGGGTTAGATAGTTTATAGTTGATATTTGAATAACTGCTCAGAGCTTCTGTCAAATAATCTTCGTCAGAGGTGTCAAGGTGTGTGTTTGAGATTACGCCGTTACTATAAGTGTACGGACTTAACATCGGGCTCTTGATATATCCAAGATAGCCGGTTGATGTTGGTGTTCCGTCAGTATAGTTCAGGGCGGCACCATCGTCACGTATGTCGCGTGTCTGGTTGGTGAAAGATGCATCGAATCTTATGGAGAAATTGTCCGTTAGCAAAATATCGGTATTGAAACGGATATTAAGTCGGCTCATATCGTTGTCCTTCAGTGTGCTCTGTGCTCCTGTATATCCCAATGAGAGGTTATAATTTGCAACAGCGTCACCACCTTCTACATTGATACCATAATTCTGTGTGAAGGCCTCATGGTATAAATAATCACTCCATTTTGTGTCATTATGATATTTACCATAATAGTAATAGGTAGGATCTTCATTCAAGAACTTGAAAGTTGTGATATCTGTATTGACAGACTTAAGCATTTCCGATGCGTAGCTACGGTATTGATTTCCGTTCATTACGTTGACAAGCTTTGGCTGTAATACGATACCTCCGGACAATGTTGCATTGATACGGGTAGCCATACTCTTGTTTCTTCTGGTCTGTATCTGTATAACACCATTTGCACCTTTTGCTCCATAGATTGCTGTTCCGTTTTTCATAACGTTAACCTTCTCAATATCGTTAATATTAATATTTGAGAGAATATCGTTATAGAAGCCGTCGTGGAGCATCAGCCTTCCATACTGTTGGTCAATAATGACACCGTCGATTACTATCAGCGGTTGTGCATTGACATTTAGAGAGTTGATACCGTTCATGAACATTACGCTACCGATACCTGGAGTACCGCTACGTGTGATAGTACGAACATCAGAGCCTAATTGCTTCTGGATTTCATCTTCCACTGTTATTGCAGTGCTATAAGTGAAATTATCAGCAGACTTATTGGCATTGATATTATTACCATTCGAATAGTCAGCACGAAGTGTCGTTGGGTACATCAGAGCTTTATCTATTTTTCCGCTCTTGTTGATTCCTACTTTAGTAAGGTTGAAGTCCGGTGCACTTATCTCAAGAGATGTTGCAAAATAAGGAACATTAATTTCATAGGTTCCGTCATCTTCGGTAAGAGCACTGTATCCGTCAATCTCCTGTGTGCGTACAAGGGCACCAGGCATCGGAGATTTCGTTGCAGCATTTATCACGCATCCAGTTACGACCCGTGTAGCCACATGCTTCTTGGGAGCCTGTACTTTTGCTTTCCTGACAGGCTGTTCTATAGGCTCGTTATCTTCTGTGGTTACATCTTCTTGTGCGGCCACTGTCAGAGTGCCCATCAGTAGAAGAGAAAGACAATATAATCTGTATTTTTTCATTCCGCTTGTGTTCTAAAGGGTTACTTTGTAATTCTTATACTCTTAGCGCTTGAAGCTGTGTTCTCATGAGGCTTTAGTATAATACAGTCAAGTCGCATGGTACGAGTGTATTTGGATGTCTGAGTTGATGTTACAGTACTCTGTATCTTCAATGTTACAGTTGGTTCATCGAGATCGTATGAACAAGTTGGCACTGTAACGTTGCTTCCAACCATTATCGTATCAATAACATCTGGTCTCGTTATGAAGTCTGACGAACTACCGTTTTTAAAAGTAGTCGTACTTGCTGTACCATTTTGTTTTGTATATCCAAGTGTAAATTTCAACTTGCAAGGTAACCTGTCAGCATCTGAGGCTTTTGAGTTGTAAACGATGGCCGGTACAAATACACAGTAAATATCATATCCGATGTTTGACAGTAGGTTCGGAATATTATAGGTGATATATGGAATAACAGAAGAGTTCATAGGAGCAATCTCTACATATTCATGGTTAGATAGCTTACTATAATATGGGTTTGTCGCATCAAGGTTTCTGACAGGAAGAGGAAGGTTTGCATTAAGAACAGTGTCTTGAGCTGCAGAACGCTCTCCTTCAACTTTTATCGGCATAAAGAATGATAGTTTCTTGTCAATTCTCCAGTTGTCTGTGACAGCAGCCCAGCCGTTACTACATTCTACAAGATTAGTGAGTCCTTTCAGAATACCTGTAGATTCATCAAATGGTTTGAGGAACTTATGATATTCATATTCGTACTTGTAGTATTGAGTAGACATGATGGAGTCAGCAGTTTTGTTAGCCAGATTAAAGTCTTTAGCTTGCTGATTCAAGTTATAGAAAAGATCTCCAATGATAGCAAATCTTGTTTTGTCGTATACCATTGAATCTCGTTTTGTTGTCTTATTGTCGTAATTAAAGTATTGGATGTATTCGTCGTACATTGACTTCCAAACAGTGTTTGTTGGCATAATCATCAGGTAGTTACTATCTTCTCTGTTGACATATCCATACATATCAAGCATCTTGTTGTTGAATTCTGTTACAGAGTCAAGATAGACTGTTTTTCCGTCAACAATACCTCCAGGAACACTTTTGTTAGCATCAAACTGATATTCATTAAAGCTGTAAAGGAAGTTGCTTAGACTGTCAAGATCATGATTCTTCTTCAGATATTCCCATACATTAGGGAAGTAGCTCTCCTTTTTATCTATGGTATATAGAATACCATTATTATAAAGAGAATTCTTACTCAGCAAATTGGTGTTGCCAAATGTATTTTGAGTCAGAAGTTGGTATTTCCCATTCATCATGACAACGGTATCGTTTGTCAGACTGGATACGGACGTGTTGTAAAGTGAGATATGGTTATCAAGGAACTGTGTTATTACTTCGTTGAATTCATCCTTGATACCTGATTGTTTTTCAGCTTTGTATTCAGCTACTAGGCTGTCTGCCATTGTTGATGTCAGAGAACTGTTAATTGGAGCAAATACAGTAAATACCTGATCACTGTTAAGCTTCTTGTTGTAGCCACATGCTTCAGCCACTTTGGCAAAGTTGCTCAAATCTTCATTTGATGAAATTGCAGACCAGAGTGTCCCATTATTTGAGGCCTGGTTACTATAGTGGTCATCCCATGTATCCGAGCAAGCCATGCAGGCGAGGGCGGCTATAAAGGTTACCGCCCCAATCTGTATCTTATGCATATATTTTGTTTTCATTGTTAACTCGTTTATGTTACTTTTTCTATTAGTGCTCACGTGATTTAGAGATCATCCTCGGTCTGACCCTCATCAGTAATACCGTAGACACTCTTTGGCACTATCTCGAGATAGTCGAGCATGAACTCCGTACTACCGTTTGTTGACACGTTTCTTACACGTAATGTGTGGTATTCACCAGGAGTAATGTGCACCGTGCAGAATACAATACGGAAAGTCTCTGACTGATTAACAAATAAATTGTGAGTACTTCCACTCAGTCGGTATACGCCAGCTGGGCCGCGGTAGAAACCTTTATTCTTCAGAGCTTTGCGTTCAGCAACTTTCTCGTCACTTGTCATTGATCCCCAAGCAGTTGTGTAATCAGCACCAATAGATGCATTGTTTGAAGACACAGTCATGTCGAGAGGTATACCTTGTGGTTTGTTGTCGAAGTATACTTGACCAATACCACGAGTGGATTCCTGAGCATATCCCATACGTATCTGGTAATCACCTTCGACAGGAACAGATGGAATACGGAATGTGATGTCATAATCACCAAACATATTCATCTCATCACCTTCGTAGCAGTCGTAATAGTCGTGAGGACGACGGTAGATGAAGTAACCGTTTACTTTTACATTCTTAAGATAGCCGTCAGGGAAGTAATAGTTACGTCCATATTTAGCTGTCTCATCGAAGTCTGGATCCTGTTTTGTGTAGTCACCATTACCTCTTATTGAGTTTGTCATCAATTCCGGGAATATCGTAGAAATATCAAAACGCATACGGCAGTTGCATACTTGGTCGCGTGTCGAAGTATTAAAAGCCATGATATCGTCTATATAGTAGTAAATACCGTTGGCTGCCTGCTGCTCATAATTATTTTCTATGCTTCTTTCTATCATGCTACCTTCTATCTGATAGTTGGCATCATAACGGCGATTTATATACAGTTGACCTTTTGTGCCAGCGCCAATAAATCTATTGACTGTCAGTTTTTCAACTTTAATCATTTCGTGTGGACTCAATGTCTCGTACCATTCGCACGGGTTAATAAGAGTCGTTTCAATAGAAATGTTACCACGACAAGTCAAGTAGTTCCAATAACCTGTACGATCAAGTAGGTGATAAGCGATAAATCTGTTTAATGGGTTTTTACGATTTGTCAGCGAGTCCATGCTATGGTATGGTGCTGTCGCATCTTCCGGATAAACCGGGTCATACAGTTCGCAAGCTTTGTCATACAGTTGTTTTAATGTCGTAATACCATATTTGGTTGCTAGCACAGAGTCTGTCTCAACAAAAGCCGTGAATCCGTACAGATGTTGGTCAGGAGCCGTAGCCGACTCTTTATTGACATGGGATGTGTAATTGTATCTTTCGTAATTATCTGCATTGTAGTTATTGTCCTTGTACAAGTATAGAGAATCTTTTAACCCAGTAGCTGTCAATGCTTGATAAAACAGTTTGACACGTGTATTCTGTTTCATAAGGTCTGGTAACATTCTACTTGAGCTTTCAAGAACAATGTTTACAGGCTGCATGATACCGTTTTCTACAGAGTCGTCTTGCTGTGAGAAGATAACATTCGCACTTTTATTGAGAATAACAACAGCGTTACTGTCTTTATCAAGACCATGGCTTATTTCCAAGTAACGTTTGTTCATATTTGCTGTTGTGAGAACACCGTCCTCCATCTCAGATGTGGAATACATATTTGCAATCAGGTGTGTGCGAGCGAGTGTATCACAATCTGCGTCGCTTAGGTCACTTAATGAATTTTTACCTTTTGCTTTCAAGAAATTATCAATGGCTGTGTTCGTAGGAGCAAAACATGTGTATGCACCGTAAGCAGAAAGCTGGTCCATCAGTCCTGCTCGAGTCACAATCTCTGCAAATTCGCTGAATTCAGCGTTTTTCTGCAGGAATTCACTCATCATTTCACCTTTGAAAGTATAGTAATTTGAGGTATCAGGGTCATCAGAACAACTCGTTATTGTTGTCATTGTAAGTGCAACAATGCAGAGAATTGCTATTTTGAGGCCATTCATTCTTATAACACCTTTATTAATTATATTTATCATGGCATTTATTATTTAGAAATTTCATAAGAACTGTTCTCACCGCTACCAAAGGCAGGATTCTGAACTAAGTAAGAATTGACTTTCAACTCGTTTTCATTATATGGCCAGTAGATACCGTCCATCTTTGATAGTTTACTCTGGGCTGCTGAGCTACCTTCTGTAAATTTACGAATGACAGCTCTGATGAGGTATGTTGTGTTTCCATCACGGCGTGAACGGCGAACCAGATCATACCAGCGTTTACCCTCGAACATCAGTTCGCGTTGACGTTCGTCAAACACTAAATTCTCCATAGACTGTTTTGTATTGAAGCTTGTGTACTTCAGTGTGTCTGTAGAAGATGTAGAGCCGTATGAACGTTTGTTAATTGAATTAACCAGGTTGAATGCCACTCTAAGAATGCTATCATTATAGCTGTGGTATGCACCTGTTGTATCTGTGATGTTTACCATTTGTGACAACGCTTCAGCTTTCATCAGCATCACGTCAGACAAACGATAAAGGATCCAGTTTGAGTGGCAGTAAGCAGCTGCGGCTGGCGTCCCATAAGTCGTCTTTGGTGTTGTTGTTGAAAAGTTAACTTGACCATAGCTGGTAGTGTATTTGTTGATGCCGTACAGCGTGCCCGAAATATTACGAATATTCTCATAATAACGAGTGTCATATATATTATGGAAAACGGTGAAACTATTATCACTGATATCAGTGCTAATGAAGTCGGCTGGTTTGATATGTCCAGGGTTTGAGGTAGCGTTTCCATATCTATTACTTATTGCTCCGTTAGACAACATGGTGTTGTCATGTTCATAAGTAAGTTCTAGTATACTTTCGTTACTGTTCCCGGTTCCAAAGATGGTTCCAAAAGCATTTCCGTAGTTGTTGCCTGTTATACTGTTATCATTGATAAGAGGAAAACCGTTGACGAGTTTATTTGAGCCTCCACCAGAAATAATGGTTCCATTGACAATATAGATAACCCCACCGCTAGTTCCTGAGGATAAATTTGTTTTGTACTTATCCATTTTTGACTTGATAACCAAATCCGCATATTTGACAGTATTGTTATAGTCTCCTTTCCAAAGGTACATGTCAGCAAGCATAGCATGGATAGCATCTTGTGTCACACGTCCTGTGTTGTAAATGGACTGTGTTTCAGGATAAACCTTAAGTGCGTTGTCCTGTACCTTTTCAAGGTCAGTTATAAGACTGTCGAGCACATTGTCAAACTTAGTTGCCG
>OBMA010000407.1_pt1 | contig 25215 bp, 16 predicted proteins | sample 1539141 | NCBI WGS metagenome assembly OBMA01 (sample SAMEA3991484, study PRJEB22521) | metagenome | biome: anthropogenic terrestrial biome; feature: sewage plant; material: raw primary sludge | place: Sweden | collected 2012-09-26
AGTGCTTGCACTAACAATACTGGTCTCAACATTATCAGGCATAAAGAACTTCTTCTTTGTTATGGCTTTTTTTGGCTTCACCTTTTTGCCCATCATACACTGAGTCGCATAACGAATAACTTCGTCAACATCTTCCATTTCATTAATTATTTCGTTTTCATCATTAATCGTGATCAATGTCTCGTGACATTCCGGAATAATGTCTTCAGGGATTATCCGATCTGATTTTTTATAGTCAATGCATTGCTTGGATATAAGCGCTTGCAGGGTTGAATAGTCTTCCATAGCACGCTCGAATTTGTATGATTCATTACTGCTAAACAGTAGTACTATCTTACCATCTCGTTTTCTGCCTGTTCTACCCATACGCTGAATATTTTTGATTGGACTACTTGTAGTATCATAACAGATTATTAAATCAACTTCTCCGATATCCAAACCTTCTTCTCCAATTGATGTACAAACGAGAACATTATATTCACCCTTTTTGAAATTATGGATAACCTCTTTTTGCATTTTTTGGTTCATTCCGCTAATCTGAGCCTCTTCAGAGCTCCCCGTTCGTCTGGCACTTCTTTCAAGTTTATCATTCGCCGCTCTCTTAGTTCGTTCAGCTTCCAAAAATTTCTCTTGCTCTTGCCTATGCAATCTCTCTACCTTCTTCCTTCCCTTTGGCGCATGTTTTCTTGTGTATTTGACCTCATCAAAACCTTCTTTTGCAGGAGCTTGTCCAATAAAAATATGAGGCCTGATTTGATCGTCAGCTACCGAGTCTATGAACTTCACAATTTCAAGTGCGCTTTCTCTTAATTCTGTAAAAATAATAACCCTCGAGTCGGAACCCCTTTTCTGAAAAAAGTCCATTAGTTCATCTCTAACACATTGTAACTTCCCATGACCGACAAACTTTGGATCACTTAAATAATTTTCGCATTGATTTTTGATGTTTTTCAAAATCGGATGGTAATAAAACTCAGCTGCAATTTTATTAGTAGATTTTTTAAGATTATATTTCGTAGTGAATTCTGTACATTTATTCTGGAAGTAATTGAAAAATGTCCTTATTCCATAAATTTTTAATCTCTTTAGCATTTGACCCACATTGTTCAATAACTGTAAAATAAAGAAGTTCCTCCACTTAATTCCTTCAGGTATAGTAGGGTTAGCAATAATTTTTTGGCTTTGTTGCATGGCTTTGAAGGCGTTTATTTGTGAAGGGTCACATTCCTCATATATACCGAGTTCAATTGCCTGTTGAAGCACTGGTTTGACGGCCATACCTAATTGTTCGATTATGTCTTCAATTTCCAACAAAAGGGGCACTTCAATTTTTTCCTTTTTTCTTTTCTTCATATATTTCACGATATCCATGCTTTCTTCAGTCCTAATTTCAATCTTGGAAATATCTAAGTTATTAACCACTTCTTGGACACCTTCCAGGTCAGAGGCTGGTGTAGCGGTCAATGCTAATAATCTGTATGATGAATTGAACCTATCTATGAATTTTACCACATTTGTATACGCAGAGGAGCCAGTAGCTCTGTGAGCTTCATCGATGACAAGACATACAATATCCTTAGGATCCAATACACCCCTCTTCAAGTCATTCTCCACTACTTGCGGTGTGGCAAAGAAAACTCTCTTATTGGCCCAAATTTCTTCTCTATTTTTCCTGCTTTTATCGAGTAATATAGCAGTTTGATCCGAAGGTATTCCTGTTATACCTAAGCATGCCTTAATTTGCTGGGCTACCAAAGGTCTTGTTGGAGCAGTAAAGATTATTTTGGCTTTTTTGGTCCAACGAAAATAATTTAACATTACTGTACTGGCAATGAACGTTTTACCCATACCCGTTGGGATGGCGCATAACGTATTTTGAAACAGTGATTTGTGAACAATTGTATACTGATAATCCCTTACCTCGTAATTTGTAGGGTACACGTAGAACGACAAAGCATCGTAATCAAGCTCATGATGAGTGGGTCCAAAACTGACATCTCTTTGAATTTCTTCGTACACAGTTTTCTGCCCAGGTAAAACGTTATCATGAAGGTCTTTTTGAACTGGTACAGCACGTCTCGTTATAGTTTCCTTCACAGATTTATTGATAGCCTTTTCATACAGTTTATCCAGCTCGTCATCTTCGAAATCACTAAAGTAATCATCTGCACTAGCCATCAGAGAGAAAAAAGGAAACTAAAATAAAACAGAACCGGAATGTGTTGAATAAAACTGAAGTGAGCTACTATATCTTGAATCACAATATCTTAGCTCCGTGATAGAGCATAGGGCACCTCTATTGATCTCTTCGTGATGCCCGGTTATATACACACGTAACCCCGTAAAAGCCGTTACCCGGTTTATGTCTTTCTGTGAGCACAGTAAGCTAGGAAGGTCGATGGAGAAGAAGACTCCTGTCTCATATGGAACAACCTTGCAAATTGAGTGCAATTATCCCCTTTGGAGTTTGAATTTTGTGTTAGTACATTCTCCTTTTTTAACTTGTCTTTTCTACCACATGCACAATGAAAGCAATCTTGTTTTACCAGGCGCGAAGCAAAAGAAAAGGAGAAATATTGAGTATATTTTAATTTAAGCTTTCTGATTTAGAAAGTATCATGTTTTGTTGGTGATCTAACAGGAAATCTATTTTGACCGATTATACAATGCCATTGGAAGTTACGCCAAAAGTACCTGAGAGGCCCTCAAGGAGGAAGACATCTGAGCTGTTTCCGTTATCTGGCTCTGAATCAGGAGATATTAAAGCTAATAGCGAGCCACCAACACCAGCAGGAACGCCCAATGTACCAACACGTAGACCCATACTTAAAGCAAAGACGATGACTTCGTTTGAGAGTGGTATGGATCAAGAGAGTTTGCCCAAGGTACCATTGCAGAGGCCAGTTAGACGCTCCACTACTGAAGAACTAAATAATGTAATGAATAACACCAGTAAGGAGTTAGAGGAGATTGAAAGTTTGATTTCAAAGCACAATATACACAATGTTTCCAGGAAAAAAAGTCCAACTTCTGTGGAAGAGGGAAAGGTGGCCGCCATTCATCAAAACGGGCAAAGAAGTGCATCAGATAACAAAACTTCTACAAATCCCTCCCCACTCGAAAAAAATGAGCACGAGGGTGCTGAGGGCAACGAGTCTGCTATTTCACCTTCTAATTTAGTTAACAAGTCTAATAATGAAGTGACAGAGCATAGTGACTCCGAAGACCTTACTGAAAAGCAAAAGGTACATGCTGCCCTAGATAATGAGGCAGGGGATAGAAGCCATTTTGAAGAAAAGCTCATTCCTGGAGATATGAAAGTACAGGTAGATGTTAGTAAGGACGTAGAAGAAGGCAGCCTCAATGCTCTGCCTCCATCTGGAATCACAGAATCAGACGACAAAGCTGAAAAGTTCACTAAACATCCTGAATCTAGTTTAGAAGAGCTACAGAAGCATCAAGAACAACAGGAAGAAAAAATTTTCCAAAATCCAACCGATGAAGAAAGTACTACCTCTTTGAATGAGAAACAAGAAGGCAAGGACAACATGGAAGTGAATTCTCAGCCGCAAGGACCTTCTGATACTGAAACAGTTATAGCAGCAACTAGCTCAAACGTTCCTTCACAAATTGCAAGTGAAGAGGAAAATGACGTTCCAGTGATTCCAAGGAGTAGGCCTAAGAAGGATTTTGAAGCACACGTACAAAAAGAGGAGTTGCCTAACACACAAGAGAAGCGAGTATCAGAAGAGTGTGATTCGACCCTAATTAGTACCGAAGAGGAAAGTAAAATCCCAAAAATTCCCTCTGAAAGACCAAAGAGACGTGCCCCACCTCCGGTTCCCAAAAAACCTTCTTCAAGAATTGCGGCCTTTCAAGAAATGTTACAAAAACAACAGCAACAAGATCTGCATAATAATGGTAATTCTTCAGCTACTACCGCTTCAGCAGATATTGCTAAAAAACACACAGATTCTTCTATTACTAGCGATACCACGAAGGCAGATTTTACGAGCAAATTGAATGGACTGTTTGCGCTACCTGGTATGGTGAACCCTGGACAGCTTCCACCTTCCTTGGAGAAGAAGTTGTCCTCCCCGGATACTGAATCTAAGCTAGGACCCCAGGACCAATCACAGGCAAAAACGGGACCTCTGGGCGGAACTAGAAGAGGTAGAGGACCTCGTGGGCGTAAATTACCTTCTAAAGTAGCTAGCGTAGAGAAGATTGAAGAAGATGACAACACTAATAAAATAGAAATATTTAACAATTGGAATGTTTCCTTTTCCTTCTCTAAGGAAAAAATCTTAATAGATACTACTCCTGGTGAGCAAGCAGAAAGGGCCTTGGATGAAAAGTCAAAGAGCATTCCCGAGGAACAACGAGAACAATCTCCAAATAAGATGGAGGCTGCTCTTTGTCCTTTTGAGCTGGACGAAAAGGAAAAGTTACCTGCTAATGCTGAGTCGGATCCTCTTTCTCAGTTGCCACAGACAAACACCGTAGGTAATAGAAAAGCCATAAGTGAGGAATCTCTGTCCCCATCGGAGGCCATCGCCAACAGAGATCAAAACGATACGACAGAAATACAGGAACAGCAGATGGAGGACCAAATGGAGGTTGATATGGAAAGAGAACTCTCAGGTGGCTACGAAGACGTTGATTCTGCCTTACATTCAGAAGAAGCGTCTTTTCACTCCCTTTAGAATCTTATAAATAATATGTATGAATAAACTCTATAGTATGTATCAAGAGAGAAATATGTGAATGACGAGCAAACTAGAGGTGTTATTAATAATAATGGCATAAAAACTAGATTTTATTGCTATATATATATATATATATTTCTTCAACTTTTTTTTTTTACCCGCACACCCTGAATTTTGTGCTATTTTGAAGCAGAGCGTACTGAACAAATTGGCAGATTTACAAGAGGAATAACAGAGTTATGCTAAATCATTAAGTGTTTCTTGCGGCCAGAAGGGGCATTATACAAAAGATATGGTTGTTGATACTGAGTATTACGATTTGTTAGGTGTGTCTACCACTGCATCTTCCATTGAAATAAAAAAGGCCTATAGAAAGAAATCTATTCAAGAGCATCCTGATAAGAATCCCAATGACCCCACGGCTACCGAAAGGTTTCAAGCAATATCCGAAGCTTATCAAGTTTTAGGTGACGATGATCTTCGCGCAAAGTATGATAAGTATGGAAGAAAAGAAGCTATTCCTCAGGGCGGCTTTGAAGATGCAGCTGAACAGTTCTCTGTCATCTTTGGTGGAGATGCGTTTGCCTCATATATTGGCGAACTGATGCTATTAAAGAACCTACAGAAAACTGAGGAGCTAAATGCTGAAGACGAAGCTGAAAAGGAGAAGGAGAATGTGGAAACAATGGAAGAATCACCTGCAGACGGTAAGACGAATGGCACCACTAACGCTGTTGATGCAGCATTGGGCAATACTAACGAAAAAGATGACAAAAATAAGGCGAGGACAACTTCTGGTAATTTAACTGTACACGATGGAAACAAGAAAAATGAGCAGGTAGGAGCAGAAGCTAAGAAGAAGAAGACAAAATTAGAGCAGTTTGAGGAAGAACAAGAGGTAGAAAAGCAAAAAAGAGTAGACCAACTAAGCAAAACATTGATTGAAAGATTATCGATATTAACAGAAAGTGTCTATGATGATGCATGTAAAGATTCCTTTAAAAAAAAGTTCGAAGAGGAAGCCAATCTTTTAAAGATGGAATCATTTGGTCTGGACATATTACACACAATAGGCGACGTTTACTACGAAAAAGCTGAAATTTTTCTTGCATCCCAGAACCTGTTCGGAATGGGTGGTATATTTCATTCTATGAAGGCTAAAGGGGGAGTATTTATGGATACACTAAGAACTGTTTCGGCAGCCATAGACGCTCAGAATACTATGAAGGAGCTTGAAAAAATGAAAGAAGCTAGCACGAATAATGAGCCTTTGTTTGACAAAGACGGAAATGAGCAAATTAAGCCAACCACTGAGGAACTGGCGCAGCAAGAGCAGCTATTGATGGGCAAAGTATTGTCGGCTGCTTGGCATGGTTCTAAATATGAAATAACATCCACTTTACGTGGCGTTTGTAAAAAAGTACTAGAAGATGACTCGGTAAGTAAGAAAACGCTTATCAGAAGAGCTGAAGCAATGAAACTATTGGGTGAAGTCTTTAAGAAAACTTTCAGAACCAAAGTCGAACAAGAAGAGGCACAGATCTTTGAAGAACTTGTAGCAGAAGCTACAAAAAAGAAGAGACATACATGAAGTTAGCAATCATCTCTTGTATATTAAAAATTCAAAAATTCACTTTTTTTTATTATCTGTATTCAATATAATATAATGTATATAAGATCACACTAATACTGATAATTCTATTCTTGAAAGAAAGACAATAGAACAATAAAGAAGTGATTGAACTCAGTGACAATGATAATTTATGTGATAAGGAAGTGGTTATGGCTGGAGAATTATGCCACACTTAAATGATAAGCTCTTTTACCTTTCTGGGTTTAGGAATTTTTTGAGATTAATACAGATAAAAAAAAAATAGGCCGAACATTAATTACTCATACAACTCAAAAAGTGCAGCGTGCAATTCTAGATCAAGAACATAGATAATATAAACAAAATAACAATGAACAAAATTCAGCAAATCAACGATAAAGAACTACAAAGTGGAATTCTTAGCCCGCATCAATCATGGCATAATGAATATAAGGATAATGCTTATATATATATCGGAAATCTCAACCGAGAATTAACAGAAGGTGACATATTGACAGTCTTTTCTGAATATGGAGTCCCTGTAGATGTAATTCTTAGCAGGGATGAAAACACAGGAGAATCGCAAGGTTTTGCATATTTGAAATATGAGGATCAACGGTCAACGATTCTAGCAGTCGATAATTTAAATGGATTTAAAATTGGCGGTAGAGCCCTCAAAATTGATCATACTTTTTATAGGCCAAAAAGGAGTTTACAAAAATACTATGAAGCTGTAAAGGAAGAATTGGATCGAGATATAGTTTCGAAGAACAATGCTGAGAAACTCATTTTGGCTAAAAAGGACCAACCAAATTAAATAATTTTTTCTTTCATCGCATATCTTATATTCATATAGCCTAGAAAAAAATAATCAATATCATATTTGTAATTCTACATCCTTTCAGAAATTAGTATACATACGTATCTATAGAAAGCAAATTAAATCTTCATGGAAGGGGTGGGGGTGGAGGAATACCTGCAGGTGGAATTGATGGGATACCTGCAGTAGAAACTGGTTGTGCCCCTTCTTCCTCTTCATCTGTACCAACTGATTCAGGAATCGATAAAACGTCATCATCAGAATCGGATCCATATGCGCCCGTGCCTTTTTCAGCACCATTGTAGTTATCAACGTGAGCGATAATAGGTTCTGAAGTGGAAGCTTGTTGAGTTGGTAAAGGTGGGGGTGGAGGCAAAACGCCTCCAGCTAAAGCTGGGGTGGAAGAACCCGATTTTTGCACGGCAGTAGCTATTGCAGGTGCTGAGGGAATTGGAGGTTCTTGAAAGCCATCAACAGCAGGCAAAGGGGGAGCCAACGGGACGGGTGGCTCCTGAGTAACAGAAGGTGGTATCGGAGCTATTGGAATAGGACTACTCTTTTCATTAGAGGTATTCGCCTGAGGGACAGGGACAGCAGGTGGAACAGGGGTAACAGACGGCAAGGGAGCAGCAGTAACAGGTGGAGCACGTGCATGATCAGGATGACCAATCTTTGCTTCTTCAACCTTATTATCTACAGCTACGCGGTTATTACTCTCGTCTTCATCAGACCATCCATCATCCTCGTCCTCATCCAATCCTCTTTGGATTCTTCTTTGCATTTCTGCAGCGCGAGCATCGAAAGTAGATGTAGAGCTAGCTGATGCATCCTTGAAGTATGGATTATGGCCCATTGTCGTGGAAGGCAGACCAGTACTGTTCTTACCTGCGGCAGGGGTAACAGCAGCGTGTACCGAGCGAGGAGCATTAGTAGAATTTTGCGAAAAAGCTGCAGATGGTGCCACTGGAGCGGCCTGAGGAACGTTCACATGGCCGCCAAAGTTGTCTTTTCCGTTTGTCTCCTCTTCGTCACTTTCATTTTGAGCATCCTCAATTTGCTTACGTAAAGCTGCAAGTCTTTTTTCTTTATCAGCCTTTTTTTTAAGTTTCAATCGTTTTAGCTCCTCTTGTAAACGCTTTTCTTCATCATCTTCATCTTCATCATCGGATTCTTGCTTTGCATTATATACATTCTGAACAGGTTGAGTTGGTTGAACAGGTTGAGTTGGTTGAACAGGTTGAGTTGGTTGAACAGGTTGAGTTGGCTGAACAGGTTGAGTTGGTTGAACAGGTTGTGTTGATTGAACAGGTTGAGTTGGTTGAGCGACTTCCACATATTTTTCTTCTTGGAATGGAGTTGCTCTAGGTTCAACTAAATTGGAAGAACCAGCAATCTGTTGTGGCTGTTCTCGAGAGTTTTCACTGCTAATCGATCTGGAACTTTGAGTAACATTTCGCCTATTCTTATCAAATTTAGCTAATTTTTCCTTCATTCTCTTTTTTGCCTGTTCTTTCAGATAAGCTGCTCTTTCTTCAGCAGTTTTGAACTGAGAATAAGAAGGCGACGAGGAACGGTCATCTACAGGGGTTGGTGTTGAGGAAGGCACAAAGGGAGATGACTCAGTCACTGATTTATTTGAATTTGACTTCAGATCATCCAAAAATTCACGAACACCATCTTCTAACCCTATGCCAAATTCCCATCTTTCAAATTCTTGATTGGATATCATATTCGATCCTGTCATAGTAGACTTCAAGGATGCAGAAATATCTGATATAGATGACCTTATGTCTTTAATGATTTCTTGGTTCTTACCGTTTTCCTGCTGGATTCTCTTGATTTCAGCACTTTGCTGTTCATCTTCCATGGAAAGTGAATCCTCCGATTCCGTTGATTTTCCTGTTAGAGCAGACATCCTTGCTCTCAACAAAGCCCTACTCTTAGCTTTCTTCCTATCATTTTCAGTTATTTCACCATTTGGACCAGATCCAATTATCGAAGAAGGATTTTTTTTTCTATACAACTGAATTTTTGCATTGGTAATCTCATTATCAATTGTAGAAATTTCATTGAATAGGTTTGGAAGTTTGGCGATGATGGCATCAAAGCGGCTTGTCAAATCTGATGGAATAGAACTGTCATAACAGTTTTCAGGATTGCTGATATTTTTGATCTCATTTTCCAGTGAAGCAATATTTTTCAGATTTATTTCTCTTGAAAACCCAGCATATTTTGGTTTCGCTGTCTTCTTTTCAACAGTCTTATCTACCGAAATGTCATCGGTTTGAAGGGTGCTGCTAGAATGATTAACAGATTTAGCAGATGGTGAAGAAAAAGAAGATTGCTCTTCATTTTTCGCAGAGTAAACCTTCCTACGATTTCTATAGTTCGGCAAAACATCATCATCATTATTTTTGTAGCTCAAGGCATCGATTTTACCAAACGAAGGTTTTTCTTTTGTGGTCGTTGGCTCTGTCTTTAATTGGTTCTTTAAGTTGTCTAAAAGTTTTGTGCTGGAGGGAATTAAACTTGAAGGTAGGACATTGGGGATTGGCTTCCCGTTTAATTTACCGTAAACCAAGTGCATACCTAGTGCAAATTCTTGTTTATTCAATTGGCCGGTGTTGTTTATATCACAAAGGTTCCAAATTTGCTCCAAATCTGCACGATTTAAGCCAGATTTTCTAAAAATCTCCACAGCAGTGGGGGAATCTAACAAACCTTTGTTTTGAGTATCAAAAGTTTCAAAAATTTTATAAAACAAAGATTTTTCCTCCGTGGAAATTTTGTCTTGACTTGAGTTATCAATTAAGTTATTATTAAAGTTGGATTTGGTATAAATTTCGTTATTACCAAAGCCTGTCTTTTGGGCAGTCAACGGCATGGTAGCACTAAAGTTAGATGGTGGTAGAAAACCCGTTGGTTGGGGTTGCAACCCGGTTAACTGAGATTGTAATCCTTGTTGATTAAAGGACAAATTGGGCATACTTGCAGGACCGCTTTGCTGGGGCATAACGGAACCATATCCTCCGGTATACTGAGATTGCAAAGCACCGCCGGTCAACTGAGGTCCTAAATTAACGCCAAATGAAGTCTGTGGCATCATACCAGTTGTCTGTGGCATCATACCAGTTGTCTGAGGTTGCAAAGCATTGCCAGTAATGTTGGGTTGCATAGAGGCAGGTGCTCCTCCAGTAATTTGGGGGTTCAATCCGGGAGTTCCGGTATTCATTGACATGTTGAAAGTGGTTGGTGCCATAAATCCTGTGGATTGAGGATTCAACGCCGAGGCAACACCGCCTCCAGTAATTTGAGACTGTAATGGGATACCAAAACTAGTTTGAGGCATATATCCTGTTGGTTGAGGTTGCAAATTTTGTACGCCCGCTGTAATGAATTCATCAAAGGGAGTTTTTGGGGCATCATTTGCGGAAGAATCCTGGTTTGCAATGCTTAAATTAATGGCGTCAATAAAACTTGAAACTTCGTTTTTTGTCTTAGAATCCAATTCGTAAGGGATAGTGTCACCTTGTAAGACATCATTGATCAAATGCATTGCTAATGCAAATTCAGGAAACAGTAACTCACCTGCTTTTGATGTATCACAAAGCGTCCAAATTCTTGCGAGTTGAGAAGGTGGCAAACCGGATCTCATCAAAATTTTCCTACAATTAGCACCGGAAACAGTATTCGAACCATTGGTAACAATTGATCTGAATAGAGTCTCAAATTTTGCCTGATCTTGGGCAGTAATAAACGACAATCTAATGGCAGGGATTTTGATATCATTGTTTAGACCGTTGTTGGCAAATGAGTTGACAAAGCCAGTTGCGGTGGGCTTTAATGGTTCTAAGGGAGCTTGGTTTTGCGGTTGAAGGTAAAATCCTGTTTGCTGCGGCTTCAAAGGTTGCAAGGACTGTGCTTGCTGAGGAGGTGGCACCTGTTGAGGTTGAGATTGATAATAACCAGTGCCCTGGGCCTGAAGGGGCTGCTGGGTTTGATTAGAAGAGATCAAATTGGGTGTAGACACATAATATCCTGTCCCTTGAGATTGCAAAGGTTGTACTGAGTGTACATTTGCAGTATTAGCAGATTGGTAATAGCCTGTTCCTTGGGGTTGTATGGATTGTAGCTGAGGCTGTTGAGCCGGATTAGGTGGAGGCATGGTGCCAGTAGTATTCATCATAGGCATACTGGAATTTGGTACGTATCCCGTATGCTGCGGTTTCACCTGCTGTTGTTGCTGCTGGGGTTGTTGGCCAAAATTACCATTACCATATACACTACCATTATTTCCATTATTATTGTAACCCGTTTGGGGCTGCTGTGGCATACTTGAGAAAGAATTACCAAAACTTTGAGGCATCCCACCAATTCCGGTAGCCTGAGGCTGGTTAAACGCCATTTGCTGTTGTGGTTGAGGCTGGCCTTGGGGCTGGTTTGAAGACTGACCTTGCTGCTGCTGCGGGTAGAATCCATTTGGTTGTTGCTGCTGTTGCTGCTGTTGCTGCTGGTAACCCATGCCCTGTTGCTGGTACGGGTTATACATATTCAGTTGTACAGATTAGCAATTTCGCGTCGCTGATAGATTCTTCCTCTTCCTGCTTCTCGACGTGTGTTTCGCCAATAGATCTATATGGCTTTCTAATGCTTTTTTTCTTCCAATACCAACTTTTGCCCCTAACAAGAAAAAAATATCGTCGACGTGTCATGTGATCAAGCCAATTTATAATAACAAGCGATTGATAAACAGAGTATACATAGCTACTATGCGACTGAGAGATCAATCGGTTATCGTGAGCACCTACCTTTAAGGTTTAACAGATCTGGACGTGATTTTTTTTTTTTTTGACGAACCAGATTGTCAAATAAACATTGTTAATTGATGAATTTTTAATATCTGCCCAATTGAAGCATAAAAAGCGTCTTAGGAAAGCATTCGTTAAATATCTCTACTGTTGGTAAGCAGGTACTTCAGTAAAAAACCATATTAAACCCAAAATTATCAAATTAGTAGTACATAAAATCGAAGTAGAAAAAATATAGATTATAATCCGATATAGTGTAACGGCTATCACATCACGCTTTCACCGTGGAGACCGGGGTTCGACTCCCCGTATCGGAGTATGTTTATTTTATTTTTTTCATATCCGCTCGAATATTGCCTTCGTTTAAGGTTTCTATATCTCTGGTAAACCTTAACAATGGAATTAATATTAATTCTATATTTCGCAATAATTCTACTGACAGTTATTTTCTTAACCTTTCTTCTCTTTTTTTATTTATTTATTTCTTTTTCTTTCGTACCTAAATTGTTTGAATTTAATAAGAACAGATCATATGCCTGCCAAAATACACATTTCTGCAGACGGTCAGTTTTGCGATAAAGATGGCAACGAGATCCAATTGCGTGGTGTCAATTTGGATCCGTCAGTTAAAATCCCTGCAAAGCCATTCCTATCCACGCACGCTCCCATAGAAAATGACACGTTTTTCGAGGATGCTGATAAAGTCAGTTTCATCAATCACCCCTTAGTTCTTGATGATATCGAACAGCATATCATCAGATTGAAATCACTGGGTTACAATACCATTCGTTTACCCTTCACCTGGGAATCTCTTGAACATGCTGGTCCAGGACAGTACGATTTTGACTATATGGATTATATCGTCGAGGTACTAACCAGGATTAACAGCGTACAACAAGGTATGTACATTTATTTGGACCCTCACCAAGACGTCTGGTCTAGGTTTAGCGGTGGATCTGGAGCACCGCTATGGACCTTATACTGTGCAGGGTTTCAACCTGCAAACTTCCTGGCCACCGATGCTGCAATCTTACATAATTATTATATTGACCCAAAAACGGGCAGGGAAGTTGGCAAAGATGAAGAGTCCTACCCTAAGATGGTTTGGCCTACAAACTACTTCAAACTGGCGTGTCAAACAATGTTTACGTTATTCTTTGGTGGGAAACAATATGCTCCTAAGTGCACAATTAATGGAGAAAACATACAGGATTACTTGCAAGGAAGGTTTAATGATGCAATCATGACACTGTGCGCAAGAATTAAAGAAAAGGCTCCTGAGTTGTTTGAGAGCAACTGCATTATTGGATTAGAGTCTATGAACGAGCCAAACTGTGGTTACATTGGTGAAACAAATCTCGATGTGATTCCGAAAGAGAGAAATTTGAAATTGGGCAAAACGCCAACGGCATTTCAAAGCTTTATGCTGGGTGAAGGTATTGAGTGCACAATAGACCAATATAAAAGGACATTTTTTGGATTTTCTAAGGGAAAACCGTGCACAATCAATCCCAAAGGCAAAAAAGCTTGGCTGAGTGCAGAGGAAAGAGATGCGATAGATGCGAAGTATAATTGGGAAAGGAACCCTGAATGGAAACCAGACACTTGCATTTGGAAACTCCATGGTGTTTGGGAAATTCAGAATGGTAAACGCCCTGTTTTACTCAAACCAAATTACTTTAGCCAACCTGATGCAACGGTATTTATAAACAATCATTTTGTTGACTATTACACTGGAATTTATAACAAGTTTAGGGAATTCGATCAAGAATTGTTTATTATAATTCAACCACCGGTAATGAAGCCACCACCCAATTTACAAAATTCTAAAATATTGGACAATAGGACGATTTGTGCATGTCATTTTTATGATGGTATGACACTAATGTATAAGACATGGAATAAACGAATTGGCATAGACACCTATGGACTAGTAAACAAAAAATACTCAAATCCTGCCTTCGCTGTAGTGCTTGGCGAAAACAATATACGGAAATGCATTAGGAAGCAATTATCAGAAATGCAAAAGGACGCTAAATCCATGCTTGGAAAAAAAGTACCTGTATTCTTCACCGAAATTGGTATTCCATTTGACATGGACGACAAGAAAGCATATATTACAAATGACTATTCTTCACAGACCGCTGCATTGGATGCTCTTGGATTTGCATTAGAAGGAAGTAATCTTTCGTACACCTTATGGTGTTATTGCAGTATTAATTCACATATATGGGGTGACAATTGGAACAATGAAGATTTTTCGATTTGGTCCCCAGATGACAAACCACTCTATCACGATACCCGAGCAAGAACTCCTACGCCTGAGCCATCTCCAGCCTCTACTGTGGCTTCGGTATCCACTTCTACATCTAAATCGGGTTCTTCACAACCACCAAGTTTCATAAAACCAGATAATCATTTAGATTTGGATAGTCCCTCGTGCACTTTAAAGAGCGACTTGTCAGGGTTCAGAGCTCTTGATGCTATAATGAGACCATTCCCCATAAAAATTCACGGAAGATTTGAGTTTGCTGAGTTTAACTTATGTAATAAATCCTACCTTTTGAAATTAGTTGGTAAAACGACACCTGAACAGATAACTGTCCCTACATATATTTTTATACCACGGCACCATTTTACACCAAGCCGGTTGTCAATTCGTTCATCATCAGGTCATTATACCTATAACACTGACTACCAGGTTCTTGAATGGTTTCACGAGCCTGGCCATCAGTTCATTGAAATTTGCGCAAAATCGAAGTCAAGGCCCAACACCCCTGGAAGTGACACTTCGAATGACTTACCAGCGGAATGCGTTATCAGCTAAACAAAAATTGAACCAAAAGCTATAGTAGTCATATATATATATATACACCCTTTTTATTGTTACAAAAAGATTTCACCATCAGAAATCTAAAGAAGCCGGTTCATCATCATCTTCACGTTCTCTTTTCACTGAACCCAGTTCATTTTTCAAAAGAGAACTCACATATGCTTGGAACTGATTGATAAAAGGTTGTAAAGCTGTTAATGAAACATCATTATTTTTCTCCATTTCTGTTTGAAGATCAATTAGCTTAGGTGCTTTTTCAGGTGCAAAGGATTCATCAATAGGCACACAGACATTCCCCGTAGCAGGATGAATACAAAAAGGGGCCTTTAACAAATGAATTGTTTGCTTTGTAACTTCCACATCCAGCTTCGGATAAAGAGTCATCAATACGAGATCTTCCTTACATTCACGTAACTTAATTATGTGAGAGTCTTGCTTGGGGCCTTTGAAGAGCGATGTAGCTATCTGATCTATATCATTCCACTTCTCTTTGCTTGACCTCCTTGGATTGTCCAGCCAATACTTCTTTAATGAATCAATCAATTGTTTATCATATAATGCAGGCAATAAAGTTTGGATAGCATGTTGGTCATCTTCCCAAGGATTTTGCTCTTCGAGCATAATGCTGACAAAGAAAGGTTTCAATTGCTCCAAAGAACGAGCAAGATGAGGGTGATAAGGCCTCTTCAACGCCAATCGCTTGTCAGTATTTCTGTCTCTAATGACGTTGACATAATCTAAAACGTTTCTTCGTTGTACATCCGTCAAAGCCCGTGCCCGTTTGTCGCTTACCCAACAATGAGCACCACGTCTACCTGAAAATACCCAGATGAAGTCCTTATAACCAAAATCCTCTCTTAGGGCCGTGTTCATAATTTTCATTGCCAAAGATATAAATTTCCAGCACTTAGAGCAAACTTGGGCTCCGGAGCAACACGTTCTGAAGGCATCGTAATCATCCATATCGATATCAAACACCAACTCCTTCTCTAAAGCTTTCAATTCGCTTTTTAATAGAGTATCACGTTCTCTTGGCGGTTTGTTATATATGGCACCGATTTCAAATCTGTCTGGGTTGGCTTTTTCTATTTGTGCTTTGAAATCTTGCACAGAGTTAAAAGAATTATACCTTTTGTAAGCACCTGACCTGAACGCCATAGCGAATTCTCTGTTAATCATATCCCTAGAAGGTTTGGGCGAATGATTCAGCCAGTTGAAAATGTGTTTGAATGGATAGAGCGACTTATAGTAGTACTCCATGTCCGAGGAGCTTGGCCCATTAGTCTTTACTGAATTGGTCATGATGTTTATAAAACAGTTTTTTGAGTTGCTAAAACTAATTTTTGCTAGTATTATGGCACGCTTTTCTCTTCAGCTTCAAAGTATTTTTGATTAATTTTTTATCTTTTTGGCGTTATGAAACTTTTCAACTGAAAGAAAACAATAGGTAAAAGTGGCAAAGGGCACTGACCGAGCAACTGTTTCGAAACTGACGCATCATTCACACGTAGGATATAGTAATGGTTGAACCAGCAAGGAAAAAGCAGAGGATTGATCGCGATACTCATCACACTGTGGCTGAACCAGTAACGGAAGCTAAAAATACGCTGTACGTGAGCCAGCTTAATGAAAAAATTAATATGCAACGACTGCGAGTAAACCTTTTTTTACTCTTTGCTACGTTTGGAGAGGTACTGAAGGTTAGCATGAATTTCAAGAAACAGCGGGGCCAAGCCTTTATCACCATGAGAACCATCGACCAGGCCAGTCTGGCCCAGATTTCATTAAACGGCGAGCGATTCTTTGGTAAGCCTTTGAAAGTTGAGTTCAGCAAGAGTGAAACTAAAACACTATGATTGGCTTAACGCTCTATTCATAGCAGCACGTATATACCGAGAAGAGCTGCCATAGGGGCACGTCAAAGTCAAGAGCGCAGAAGCAAACCAAAATGTTTATATCCAAACAACCCGGCGTTATAGATGGTCGTCAACGGACAAATAATATCAAGGCATATATCAATATGGAGTAGATATAGAATCTACAAAAATCTGTAGCAGAAAGAGTCTCCCGAAAAGACATACTGCAGAACGGCCGCTTATTCCTCACTTCAATTGCTTAAATAATACAAAGGGCAAACCACAGAGTACCCCATTGCCAAAAGACGTTTATTACATTTTGGAAGTGATAATTTAGTACATAAGACAGCTTACTATATGATGAATTACAGTGTAGTTCAGCGTTTATATGTGGCTTCGTTTAAAATGATATATATTTCTAGTAAAAGCAAAAATTCACAAATGATAAACAAATCAAAATAAACATCAAAAGAACCGCCAATTGATAAAAGCACAAAGTACCAGGCAGAGTTGTGAAACCGGGCCTCTTCTATTGTACCACACACAAATTTTTCTTTATTTAGGTAGAGGATGAGTCTGGAACCCACACAAACGGTCTCCGGTACGCCGCCGATGCTGCATCAAAGAACACACAAACAAGTATACCCATTGCGGATGGAAACTATCCCAATATTGGAATCCGACTCCAAGGCTACTCTACAAAGCAACGAGCCCACCCAGAAAGATGAGGAGGAAACCGAATATTTTGAGAATAAACAATCCGTGTCGAATTTGAGCCCCGATTTGAAATTCAAACGACACAAGAATAAACATATCCAGGGGTTCCCTACTCTGGGCGAAAGGCTGGATAACCTGCAAGATATAAAAAAGGCCAAGAGAGTGGAGAATTTCAATTCTTCTGCGCCAATTGCTGACGACAATCATAGTGGAGATGCGACTGCAAATGCGACTGCAAATGCAACTGCGAATGTTAATGCAAGTGCAATGCCCGCTCCATATATGCCTTATTACTATTACTACCATCCGATGAATGCACCAACTCCTGCAATGATACCATATCCTGGATCACCAATGCATTCGATTATGCCCAACTCCTCATTACAGCCCTTTTATTCGCAACCCACTGCTGCAGGCGGTCCCGATATGACTACTCCCCAAAATATATCTTCATCACAACAATTGCTGCCAGCTCCGCAATTGTTTCCGTACGGATCATTCCATCAACAACAACTTCAGCAACCACACTACATTCAACGAACAAGGGAAAGGAAAAAATCAATCGGAAGTCAGAGAGGTAGAAGATTGTCTATGTTAGCATCTCAAGCTAATGGGGGAAGCACTATTATATCTCCGCACAAGGATATTCCTGAAGAGGATTTTTACACCGTGGTTGGAAATGCGTCTTTTGGTAAAAATTTACAAATACGACAGCTTTTCAACTGGTGTTTAATGAGATCTCTGCATAAATTGGAGTTGAAGGCTAAAAACCAAGAGGAAGAAGGGGAACTTGAACATCTGGCCAAAAAATCCAAGCTCGAATCAACAAAGGCAGAAACTGATTATGTGGATCCCAAACGTCTGGCTATGGTGATAATAAAAGAGTTTGTCGATGATCTTAAAAAAGATCATATTGCGATAGATTGGGAAGATGAGGAAAAATATGAGGATGAAGATGAGGAGAAGATTCTGGATAATACTGAAAACTACGATGACACGGAACTGCGACAACTGTTTCAGGAAAACGACGACGACGACGACGACGACGACGACGACGACGACGATGAGGTGGACTACTCGGAAATACAGAGGTCTAGACGTAAATTTAGTGAAAGGAGAAAAGCCCTACCGAAAGAACCAAAAAAACTATTACCTAATAGCAAAAACGTGGAAAACACAAAGAATCTTAGCATTTTAACGAGCAAGGTGAACGCGATTAAAAATGAAGTGAAAGAATGGGCAGTCACTTTAGACACTTCGAGACCAGATCTTGAATGGCAAGAATTGACTTCATTCTCATCACAACCACTGGAACCGTTGTCGGATACAGAAGAGCCAGACCTTGCGATTGCAGATGTTGAGACAAAGTTAGAAACAAAAGTCGATGAGCTAAGGTACCAGTCGCATATATTAAACTCGCACTCACTAGCCTTAAACGAAATAACAAATTCAAAAGTGAATAAATTGAACATAGAAACAATGAGAAAGATCTCAAGCGAAACGGACGATGACCACTCACAAGTGATTAATCCTCAACAGCTGTTGAAGGGATTAAGTTTATCTTTCAGTAAAAAACTGGATTTATGAAATAAAAGAAAAAATCAAAAAAAAATCGGATACTTCTGCATATGTAACATTACACAGTCATACATTTATATATACATATATATACATATTAATGTATTTGAAAAAGCAAAAGAACCATTCTATCCTTAGTTAAAGGGCGAATCAGTAGCAGCGCTACCACTATTGTTATTGTTTTCGTTTGCTGTCATGGTATCGTGGTGGTAAATAATACTTTCTTGAAGTGATAATGTTGATGACGATGCTGCTGAAGGGCTACCCATATCTAAAGATTTGAACAGCTGGAGTGGGCGTTCCAATAACCCATTTGAATGTTCATTGTATACCTGTAATCTTGTCATATGACTTTTCCAGACGGAGCTATTATCTGCTAATAAAATTATCCTGTCACGGGCAACATGTTCAATAAGCGTACACCATACGTGAGACAATTGTTCAATGCATTTATCGTAGTAGTAATTATTACTAGCTAATTCAAATCTGGGCAATTTGATAACTAATTCCGTGCAAATGTCTAAGAATTTTAATGATGCGTGCAAATTTTCCAAACGTGGTGGAATGTTATCCAGTATGAAATCCACCAAACAGTTTAAGAACTCCAGAATTTGAGGTTTCATTCTCACGAAAGCATAGTCATCTAATTTATTACTCTCATAAGACCTATTGTAAGGTATGCTCTGGTAAACGGCTTCTGATTTTTGTTTCAACATGTCCAGACACTTTTGTATACTGAAGTCTAATCCGATGACTCTCGTATGTACGCTTTGTTGTATTTCTGGATGTTTTGTCATCAAATCCACCAACAACTGCTGTAATTGGTTCTTGTTCATTAGTTCCATGCCTCGTTGCAAGGGCAGAGGCTGCCCTCTGATGAGCGATCCTGGCTGAGGCCTCCTCTTGGAGACGCCCCCATATTTCATCACATTCTTGTTACGAGGTAGTTCTTCCTCTTCTTGCTCCTCGTTGGCATACCGCCTTTTTTGTTTCACTCCAGCAGTTGGAATCATTACATTGCCTGTGCCTTGTGAACTGACTGTACTCTGTGTTATTTTACTGCTGGGTTTAAAACCCCATTCAAATCCCATCATAATGCTATACTGTCCTGTGTTTGTTGCTTTTGCCAGGTACCTTCGAACACACTAAGTGAGAATACTTGGTTAAGTATATTTTTAAGTAAGAAATTCCCACTCGCCGCATTATCACCCGCCCGCCGTTTCTTTTTCTGGCAAAATTTTCACTATGAATAACTAAAGAGATACATTCGATGGGCTTTAGATGAGGCCTTTTGAAGACCAAAACAGCACCAAATAGCGACACATTAAGCGTAATGGAACCTCAAGAAGAGTTTATAACTACCGAAGAAGTTGAGCAGGAGATTGTGCCCACTGTGGAGGTCGAACAAGACGTTCCCGTTGATATTGAAGGAGAGAATGACGACGATGATGAAATGATGAATGATGATGAGGAAGCTTTGGAGGTCGACATGTCCAACAACTCGCTTACCTATTTCGATAAGCACACAGACTCCGTGTTTGCCATTGGCCATCATCCTAACCTGCCGCTAGTATGTACCGGTGGGGGTGATAACTTGGCACATCTTTGGACATCACATTCACAGCCACCCAAGTTTGCTGGCACTCTAACCGGTTATGGCGAATCTGTGATTTCATGTTCTTTCACTTCTGAAGGGGGCTTCTTGGTCACTGCCGATATGTCGGGGAAGGTTCTTGTACACATGGGTCAAAAAGGTGGCGCTCAGTGGAAGTTGGCATCGCAAATGCAAGAAGTCGAAGAGATTGTTTGGCTGAAAACTCATCCCACTATAGCAAGGACGTTTGCGTTTGGTGCAACTGATGGATCTGTTTGGTGCTACCAGATTAATGAGCAGGATGGTTCTTTGGAACAGTTAATGTCTGGTTTTGTACACCAGCAAGATTGCTCTATGGGTGAATTCATTAACACCGACAAGGGTGAAAATACGCTGGAATTAGTCACTTGTTCTTTGGATAGCACTATTGTGGCATGGAATTGCTTCACTGGCCAACAATTATTTAAGATCACACAGGCAGAAATCAAGGGATTAGAAGCTCCATGGATTTCCCTATCATTAGCTCCGGCAACTTTGACCAAGGGTAACTCGGGTGTCGTGGCATGTGGGTCCAACAATGGTCTTCTGGCAGTAATTAATTGTAACAATGGCGGTGCGATTTTACATTTATCTACAGTGATTGAACTAAAGCCAGAACAAGACGAATTAGATGCCTCCATTGAATCCATTTCTTGGTCATCCAAATTCTCCCTTATGGCCATTGGCCTTGTCTGCGGTGAAATACTCTTATATGATACAAGTGCATGGAGAGTAAGACACAAGTTTGTTCTCGAAGATTCTGTTACAAAACTTATGTTTGATAATGATGACTTATTCGCATCGTGTATCAATGGTAAGGTTTACCAGTTTAATGCAAGAACTGGCCAAGAGAAGTTTGTTTGTGTGGGCCATAATATGGGGGTTCTTGATTTTATATTACTGCATCCTGTGGCAAATACCGGCACCGAGCAGAAGAGAAAAGTAATAACTGCAGGTGATGAAGGTGTATCTCTGGTGTTCGAGGTACCAAACTGATAGATAGTCGCGTATACATAAATAACAAAAAAACAAATTCAATAACATAAAATAAAAATACTTTTACATACAGAAGAAGAAACTTTATATATTCGACAAAGGAAAATGTAAAAAAAAAAAACACATTATTTTAAAAGAACTGCGCTCATTATCGTCGTTACCCATTTTATTATTACATGTTGAACGTTACATTGTCTTTTTGTCCCGATAGGTTGAAAGCTGAAAAAGTATAATGGGTCAGAATCTGACTGTTCCGGTAAGTTCTTTGGGGATCCTTCTCTTAGTCCCGGTACCTTTAATTTGCTCCATGTATCTTTTAGCAGCTGCTCTACCGAAGCGCAGAATCAATTTTCTAAAAAACAACCCACAAGCATTACACAGGCAAGCAGCACCGTTAGGGCCCTCCCTCCATTGTAATGAAGTCTTAATCTCTCCACATTGCCCACATGTCCTAGTAATGCCCGTTCTTGGTCGAGCAGGCTGAGAGTCAGCGTTCCTAGGGAGGCCATGTTGTGCCTCTGATCCGCTATTCAACAGCAATTGGACGGGGACTTTTTTGAAGGCTGTTCCGTTTGAAATCACAATAGGCAACTTAGTGGACATAGCGACCCTGTAATGTTATGTTTCTAGCTAGGAACAGAAAGTGCCAGCTTTTTGAGCAGTTAAAGAGTAAAATGTTTATGTGGTTTCACGGACTTACATGTGAAAGACTAGCCTGGCGCTATCTAAATTCATGATGAAACTCGATGGCCCTTTCCATGGCACAAAAATCTTGACACATGGATGTGCGCGGCGGCGGTAACCGCACCAAGGAAAAAAGGGTCCAATGCCAAGAAATAATAAAACGGACCCTTTTTTCTTTTTTTTTGAAATAAAATTGAAAGGGAAATGCAAACACTTTTCAGGTTTGAAAAGAAAAGAAAACGTCAAGAATCTTACGCCAAAAGTGCCTAAGATTCAAGTATCTCTGAAAGGCGTACCATTTTTAACAAGGGGCATAGGTGGCCGCAAACTAGGATAATTGACAACTTAGTTTCATATTGACAATGTCATCGCAATTGAGGAGATAGCCATAATTCGGGAGGGTACAAAACCTGACCTGCTAGTGTTCAACTAATGCATCATGGGTACTATAGAGAGCATTCTAGTGGTAGAAAAAAAAAAAAAACAAACTTTAAACCGGGTAATATAAACCTCTCATATGGCTTTTCTCCAGAGAAAGAAAGGGAAGGGATACTTCAATGACGAAGGCTTAGATGACAAGCTAATACAGAAAGGGAAAGGAGCAGGACATCGGAAGGCAATGTTGCATTTGGAAGATGACAATGGACGACAAAGGTCAGTGATAGCGAATTTGCAGAAATTCGTTTATTGCTGCCTGTACTTGAGGTTTATCAAAGATGGATCATTATTCTTGATCCTCCTGGGGTGGATAATTTCATCGCTCTGTGATTTCATTCAGGAATTGACACTCAGGTACCTGAAGATGAACTACTTAGAGGTGGGCCGCGACAATGATCAGGAAGATGATGAAAGTCTTGCCATCAGAGGGTTAGAAACACCTATTGTAAGAATGATAATAAACAAAGCCATACGATATTACCAAGGCCTAATACTTCTAGAAACAGCGTACTGTATAGTATACCACATTAGGCTAGACGTATCGAGAGACATATGTTCCAAACCGTACGGATTTGTGATAATGCTTTTGATAAGGGAATTTACTTGTCCGGTACCCGCAGGGTTTCCTAGCAAGCTACTTCTGGTACTACTCGATATTTTATTACTTTTCTGCCAGATTGTAATAATAAACGGCTCACTGAGTTCGAGTCTTCAGAACGTGAAACTTATTGTCAAGGAGTTGAATGCAGAAGAAGAGGGCGCACTCAACATTCTCAAACTTAATACCTGGCACATGGATGCAACCGGACCGGAACTCATAGTACTCAAGAATCATGACAAGTCGATTCCTCAACAGGCAGACGGGGATGACGCTACAGAGATCACTCCTCTACTGAATATCGCCGAATAAATTCAAGAAAGGAAAAGAAAAAAAATCACCAAAATGAAAAGAACGGAAAAAAAAGATGAACAGAAAATAAAACAATACGTGGTTCTTCTACTGTCCTTCCCACATCGCCGACAGAGAAAAGACAAGCAAAAAGATGGGCAAGAAAGCACACGGAGGAAAGATGAAACCTGAGATCGACGAAAATGGTACTCTGCTAGTACCGCCACCAAGGACGATTGCGAACCAGGACCATTTCCATAGATTAAACTACCTCTACCAAATATCCGCTTACCAAACAAGAGCAAGACAGAAAGCAAGAACAGACGCACATACGCCTTTGGCACGCAATTATATCAAATCAATGGACCTAATTAGTAAGAAAACCAAGACATCACTGCTTCCTACGATAAAGAGAACAATTTGTAAAAAATGCCATCGGTTGTTATGGACCCCAAAAAAACTGGAAATCACATCCGACGGAGCGCTTTCGGTAATGTGTGGGTGCGGTACCGTTAAACGTTTTAATATTGGCGCCGATCCTAATTACAGGACCTACTCGGAGCGGGAGGGTAATCTACTAAATTCTTAGGGTTATTGGTAGGGTTTTGGACCAATGTTTTGAGCAGGACAAAAATGCGGAGTTTCCAGATTTTCTTTAAGAGCCGACCCCCCACCCCCTTGCCCCTATACATGGGGTACGTGCCTGTATTTTGAGGGAGAACTACGACATAAAACACAGGGAAAAAAACGAGACGCCCGTTTGAAGAAGGTAATGTAGGATTCCGTCTTGCCAGCATAGCGGATAAACACCGCAAGGAGGTGTTGTGGTCGGTAATGAGTGGCACGAGGTGTTTGCTAGGCGTCGGACTACCAGTTGATGTGACTGCTACGGAAACTTTGACTCATGATGAACAAGGACCAGGTGTAGAGCCAGGACCGTGTTCGCGAGGAAGTTCTATAGATGGTCTGCTGCCCTCGTTGCTCGGTCCACATGATGATGTGGATGACGATTCGGCGGCTTTTCACAAGTACATGACACTATCGCGAGATGGCGCAGGCGCCATCCATGCTCCGTCATTAGTCGAAGACGCCTCAAGGAACGACGACGACGACGATGATGATGATGAAGACGACGACAGTTCCATGTCGCGAGACCTATCCAAGGCTCTAGATATGTCATCGTCATCATCGTCCAGCCCGCGCGTTCAAAGTCGGCGGCACCGTAGTTCTGTGAGCGCAATATCTGCAATCTTACACCAAGGAAAATCTGGCCGCGAAGACATAACTGGAAGCCTTAGCGTTCCGGCAGAACAAGAAAAACTCAGTTTTCTTGCCAAAGCCTCGAGTATTTTCTTTCGAAGGAACAGTATGCCCAGAGACAAACATACACATTCAGTATGTCCCGCTAGCCGCCCAGATTCCGAGAGATTTATCGTCACATCTGCAGCCGCGCAGTCTTTGCGCCGCCAACAACAACTGGAAGACGCTCAGTACGCTCGAGTTATTACAAACTTTCGTACTATAGGATGGTGCTCTCCCAGCGAGATAAAGTCTGTGGAATATAAACGGTCCTTGATCAATGCGGAGTGGGACGAAAAGATCTCACTTTTGTCTCACGCGCAATGCTATAAATAATAAATATACATATATATATATTTATATG
>OBMA010000412.1_pt1 | contig 25135 bp, 18 predicted proteins | sample 1539141 | NCBI WGS metagenome assembly OBMA01 (sample SAMEA3991484, study PRJEB22521) | metagenome | biome: anthropogenic terrestrial biome; feature: sewage plant; material: raw primary sludge | place: Sweden | collected 2012-09-26
GTATGTCGGCAGCCAGTTCAAAGGTGGGTGACATACGTGGAGACCTTCTTTGCCTTCTAGCCCAGCTCTCTTTTGCTTGTTACCTGGCCATCTTCAAGCATCTCATACAGCGTTACAGTGTCATTACCATCGAGAAATGGATGTTTATCTATGCCGCAATCATCATCATACCGCTATCCTATCATCATGTGGCCTCATTGGTATGGACTTCCATCAGCATGAAGACATGGATGGAAACGGCATTTGTCGTTGTGGGAGGTACTTTCATTGCCTATATTCTCATGATGATTGGACAGAAGATACTCAGACCGACAGTTGTGAGCATGTACAATTATGTGCAACCGATAGTGGCCTGCGTGGTAAGTGTCATCGCAGGACTGGGTGTGTTCGGAGTAGGACAGGCAACAGCTGTAATCCTTGTATTCCTGGGAGTATACCTCGTAACAAAGAGTAAGAGCCGCGCTGACCTCCTCAAGGAAAATGCGAAAGAAGACTAAACGGTCTTCATTTCTCAAATTCAATTTATTTCTTTAAGAATTGAAGCATCTTTGCAGCATACCGTTTTCCAAACTCACGATATCCCGGTGCAACAAAATGAAGGTGATCCATCTGATTACTAGACAAGCCTGAGGATGATACGACAAAACTGTTTGGAATAACCTGTGGGAGTGAATCAATAATCGGATTCATAGAAGCACAAGCACCTTTCTGGTCGGCATTCACTACCTCACCTGCGAGAAGCGGCACACTGTCCGGGTCAAGATTCAGGTCATTCAGCATATCATAATAGATAGCACGTACCTTGGCCGGCCAAGACTGCTGTCCGGTGTTGGACTCACCCTGATGCAATAAGATTCCGCGGATGACTCCGTCTTGTTGTGCCTTACGAGCTATCTCAATGAGTTTGGCATAAGGATTACCGCCATACGCATTAATCATATTCTTCATCCAGTCGGCCACACCAGAATCGATGAGTGCTTTATATCCGTATTTATCAAAGAGTTCAATCTTACATCCTGCAACAGCTACATTGATGACACCTACTTTGATATCTGAAGGCAGACTGTCGACAAGCGTACGACCGAAATAGTCAACCGGGCACAAGCCTGTACTACAGCGGCACAGCGGTGGCACAGCGGGATACCACTCACCGGCAGTACGGCCCAGATCTGAGCAATCGACTGCGGCCATCATCTTATAACGGTCACTGACGACCTTATCTTGTTCCTCGATCTTTCCCTGACCCTCCATATTCGACTGGCCGAAAGCAAGGTATATCTGGAAGTTCTTATCCTTTGGCTGCAAAGAGGCCATCCGTGTGCGGGAGAAGAGGTTCAAGTCGATACTGCCTCCCATCTGTTTGTATCCCTCTGCGTTAGGATGGAGATAATCAGACTGTAAGGCATCACTTATCTTCAGCGTATCGGCAACATCACGAATACATTTGTCGAAATCGATCACACTATCAAACCATCCTCCGTGACGTATCCACTCATTAACCATCGAACGGCCGAGTTCAGACTGTTCCTTAAAATAAGAGTGGTTTTTAAACGGGGTTATTGTAGCACCGTAAACGAGCATGCCCTGTGAGTGAGCCTTGGCGATCATACGTTTATAGGCTGCAATGAGTTCATTAGCCGTATACTTTCCGTCTCTGCATCCTCCGAGGTCATTCACTCCCTCATAAATAACGACCCATTTTACACCGCTCTGTGAGATGATATCACGGTTGTAACGATTTACCGCAGGATCACCAAGTCCACCTCTAAGAACACAGTTACCGCCGATACCAAGATTCAGCACTCCGATATTCTTGGTTGAAGCACTGTTCTGCAAACGGGTAGCCAGTTGATCGGTCCATCTATCCTGCATATTTGTTGTAGACCCACGGCCGTCGGTGATTGAATTACCCAGAACGGCAACACATCCGGCATTAGCACCGGCCTCAACGTCAATCGCACTAATCGTATACCAGTGATCGGTAGTTGCCGCCTTAGAGAAATCAGACTTCGGCTTGGAACTTCCGGAGATGATATAGGAGGTAGTGCGTGATCCGGGATGACCTGTAAGCACAACCGGTGTCTCTCCGTAGTTAATCGTTATGGATAGCTGCTGAAGCGGTGAAAGTCTGAAACTCATCTTATCTGAATAACGGGCTTTCCCTGCATCAATAGTCACATTCTTTTTACCTCCGAACTTGATTTCCCGGGAGGTAGACGGATCCACATTGCTACCACCTTTTGCTACGGCAATGTAAGCAGACTTGATAACGAGAGGTGTCTTGCTATATTCGTTGGATAGTTTGATACGAATACGATCGCCACCGATAGAGACGCGCACTACCTGACGCAGACTGTTGTTTGACAATCCCGGAGATGGAGGCATATTGTCCTTTGTGATCCATTGTGGTGACGTAGCCCATGTCCCAACCCATTTTACGGGTGCTTGAGAAGCTCGTACTGCGGATATGGTAAAAAGGCAAACGAGCAAAGTAATTATTATTTTTTTCATCTTATAGATTTATTTATCTTGCTGCAAAGGTAATCAATAAATCATTATTTGGTGGATTAAAATGTATCATTAGCTTTTCAGTTTGTATCAGATATAATTACAACATCATGTAAATAAATGATTTTCATTAAAAAAATCAATATTTTTTTGGTTGCTTGAATATTTTTTCGTTTATTTGCTGTTGTTATTCAAAACCTTAAAATAATTACATGGTATGGAAACAAAAGATAAATTCGTAATTACGATAAACAGGCAGTTCGGGACGGGTGGCCGCTTTATCGGTGAGCAATTAGCAAAGCGTCTTAACGTAAAATTTGTAGATAAGGAAATCCTTAACTCTGCAGCAAAATTACTCGAAATTGATAAGAGTGTAGCAGAAAAGTTATCGAATAAAAAACCATCGTGGTGGGACGACTTCATTAACTTCTGCTCAACAACAACTAATAACATCTCTATTGAAGACAAATACGACCAGATAGAACCAACCACACGGCAACTATTCTATGCCCAGGCTAAGATTATAAAAGAAATTGCTGAAATGGAATCATGCGTCATCATTGGTCGTTGTGCTTTCGACATTTTGAAAGACATGCCCAACACGCTAAAGATCTTTATTCACAGCTCCGACGACATACGCGTCAAACGTATCGTTGAAGTGAATAACGTGACTGAAGAGAAAGCAAAAAAGACAATCAAGGAGATCGATTCTATACGAGAGTCGTATACAAAAGCCTATACGAACAAGTTCTGGTGGGATGCAAGAAACTATGACTTTACCCTTGACATTAGTAAGATGGGCATCGACAAAACGGTGGATAAGATCATAGAGATGGCACCACATTTCATTAGTATATAAGGATGAAAAAAGAGGAGGTTAACCTCCTCTTTTTTTTAGTTCAGAATTTTAAATCACTACCTTTGTAGAAGTCAAGCATCTTGGTCCGATAGAGATATTCGAACTTAGCCTGCACACAGTCACTCTGAGACTTGAGATAGCTGTTCTTTGACTCATTGAATTCCGTGATATTGGCCTTACCATTCTCATACTTTGCTGACATCAGCTGGAATGCAACCTCACTGCTCTTCATCGCCACATTGCTACTCTCGTATTTGGTACGGGCAGCCACTGCATTGTAATACACTTGCTGAATATCCTTATAAAGAGTTTTCTTGGTGTTATCAAGTTGCAGTTGTTGAGTATGCTGTGAAATTTTCGCACTATGGATACTATTACGTGTCTCGAAACGGTTGAAGATAGGGACATTCAGTGAAAGACCCACATACTGGCTAAAGTTATTTTTCAACTGTTTTGCAAAACCGTCAGTGTTGAATCCGGAAGTCTTATAGTAATTTGATCCGAGACCTGCTGAGAATGACAAGGTAGGATAAAGTCCACTCTTCGCAATCTTGATGCTGTTGTCTGTTCCCTGAAGACGATACTGTTCTGCCTGTATCTCAGGTTTTATAGCCACGGCAGAAGCATATACCTCGTCAGGAGTACTTAGCAAAGTCTGTTCAACATCGATTTCCGGTATCACGATGGTAAACCCTTCGGGTGAAGGAAGTTCGAGCAACTGAGTCAATGTCAGAATAGCAAGACGGTAGTTATTGTCGGCCTGTACGAATGTCAGACGGTCTTGTGCCAGTGTTGATCTCTGTTGAGAGACTTCGGCTTGACTGGCCTTCGCATTCTCAAACATGATCCTAAGACGTTCTACCTGCATAGAATCGATGGTAATCTGCCGTCTAGCGACGTTGGCAATCTCTATATTATAAAGGATGTCTACATAGGCAGCAGCCACTTGCATCTTGATATCATTCTTTGCTTTATCCAGATCAGCCAAGGCTGCTTTCAGATTCAACTGATTCAGTTTGATCCTATTGGGAATCTGGAAACCAGTAAACAAAGGTACGTCCGTACCCAGACTGAATGAAGTACTGCTGGTATTGGTATTTGCATAAGTATTTTGCGAGGTAAGACCACGTCCGAACGAAAAGTTCTGCGAGGCACTACCCGACAGACTCGGGAGACGGCTGTTACGGGAGGTGCTCAGATCTATCTCACGCTGCTGACGAGTATCATCCTGCTGCTTTACAGTCAGGTTATGCTCGACTGCATAATCGATGCAATCCCGGAGTGACCATTGACGACTCTGTGACATCGTGGGCATGGATATGATCACTGCCGCTGCGAATATCAGTTTATTTCTTTTCATCACTCTTATCCTCCTTTACTATCTGAGGTCCGCGGACACGGTCCTTAACAGTTACCCCGCTTTTAATCTGAATCTTTATTCCGTCGCTTAAGCCTGTAACCACCTGCTTACGAGTGTAAGTTTTCTTTTCACCCTGACCCTTGATGAGATAGACAAACGTGGAATCACCACTAAACTCAATGGAACTTTCAGGCAAAGAAAGGACATGACTGGCACTCTGAAGCATAATCTCCGCATTGGCACTGTAACCGGAACGGATTCTGCTGCCTTTTAATGGAGTTACTGCTGCCTTGATCTCAAACTGATTGGCTCCATTACTCTCTACGGCCTTTGGAGAGATATATTCGAGAGACGCATCAAACTTAAGATCCTGAAGTGCACCGATGGTTATCTTCATCGGCATGCCTTCGATAAGACGTCCTACCTCTGTCTCATCGATATTTCCGCGGAAGATCAAATCGTTCATATTTGCAACGCTGGCAATCGTGGTACCGTCATTAAAGGTATTACTGAGAATGACCGTATTTCCGACTTTTACAGGCACATTAAGAATGATACCTGTAGATGTAGAACGTATGAGGGTAGTTGTGGCCTTCGCATTACTCTTCGAGATACCGTCACGCACTACTTCAAGAGCATCATCAGCAGCCAGTTTCTCCTCACGAGACTGTTCAAGCGTCAGTTTCTGCTTGTCGTACTCATCTGCACTGACAAGTTTCTGGTCGAATAGTTTCTTCTCACGTGCGAAATCAATCTCAGCCTGTTTCAGATTTACAGTAGAAAGACGGACACGACTCTGAGCGGAACTGAGTGAGCCCATGTCGGGAATCACCTTTACCTTTGCAATGATATCTCCCTCCTTTACAGCATCACCTGCCTGCTTGTACAGATCGGTAATGATACCACTTATCTGTGGTTTGATATTGACCTCGTTACGTGGTTCTATCTTACCTGTGACAATCGTAGTCTTCTGAAGGTCGGCATAAGAAGGTGTGAATTCCTCATAAGCAACCGCTTGAGGTTTTGATTTCTGATAGAGAAATACGAAAGTGCCGATGAATATCAGTATGATAACACCTGCAATAATGAACTTAAAATACTTCTTCATTGTTATTATTTATTTTTTGATTACTTCGTTTTTATTAAATACAAAAGAACTTATGATGGTTAAATGACTGATTCATTATTCATCCCTCATGGCATCTACCGGTTTGATGCTCATGGCCCTCAGTGCCGGTGCCAGTCCGGCGAGAACACCCAGCAGCATCAGTAGTAAGGTGGAGAAAATGGCTGTCCAGAAATGGATCTGGAAATGAGCTTCTAAGATTCCATCTGTGGTATTGGCGAGTTCCAGTCCCTGAAGTATCAGCACCGCAAACAGGATACCACTCATTCCCGCGACGGCTGTTAGGACAACGCTCTCGGATATGATCTGTGACAAGATATTCTTCGGCGTAGCTCCTATCGCCCTTCGGATTCCTATCTCAATGGTTCGTTCTCGTACCGTAACCATCATAATGTTTGAGACACCGATAGCCCCTGCAAACAACGTACCTATTCCGACAAGCCACACAAGGAAGTTTACGCCCTTGAAAAGACTGTCGAGCATACCGAAAAGAACTTCCGTATTAAACACCTTGACAGCCGATTCGTCAGTAGGATCGATGATATGGGCACGGGCAATGACCTCACGCATCCGGTTGGTGACGGAACTGATGGTTACTCCTTTCTTAACAGTAACGCTGACCAGATCAATACTGTCACCGTTATTATAGGTCTGCTGCATCAGCGTAATTGGCATGACAACACTCTCTTCCGCACGACCGTTGATACTCATATTTCCCGTGTTGTAATCGACGCCGACGACCTGATAATAGATTGAATCAAGTCTAATGAAAGAGCCACAAGGATCACCTCCTTTAGGGAACAAGTCCTTATATACCTTTTTACCAAGAACACAAACCCTACGTTTCTGAAGGATATCCATATCATTGATATAACGGCCGTAATAGATCTTCGGTTCTTCTACTTTTGCATAATCAGCTCGCAATCCTTTTACACTGCACTGACTTTTTTTATCACCGCACACGGCAAAGCCTCCCCATCTGGAAATCATCGGAGAGACAACATCCAATTCAGGAACTTGCTGTTTGAGACGTGCTACATCCTTATAAAGCATGCACCAGCCACGGCCTTTATGAAATCCCTTATATGCCTTCGTTGTCGGTTGTGCCCATATTATACCTGAATTAGTAGCAAAACCGGCGAAGTTTTTCTGAAGCAGTTCCTTCAGTCCCTGTCCGCCTCCAATAAGAGCGATTAACATAAACACACCCCAGAACACGCCGAAGCCTGTAAGAAAACTCCGGCTCTTGTTGCGCGTAAGCGTGTCGAGTATCTCGCGGTATCTGTCTATATCTATTTTCATGATTATCTATATATTGTTATTCGGCTTTCAATGCCTCAATAGGTCTAATTCGTGATGCCTTGCGTGCAGGGATGAATCCGGCTAATGTACCTGCAATGATAAGCGTGAGTGTAGCCTCTATGCACACATCAAGCCCTACCGTAGGATTAAGGAACATGGTGGCCTGAAAAAGTCCACTGTCCACTTTCATGTGGCCTATTGTTGCATCCATATATTGGTTGGCAGCTATTCCAAGCACCATTCCCACATATCCAAAGAAGGTGGTGATAATAATACTCTCAATGATGATCAGTCGGAGTATTGAAGCCGGCTTTGCCCCTATCGCCTTACGGATACCGAATTCACGGGTACGTTCTTTCACGGTGATGAGCATAATATTGGACACTCCGACGATACCACTGAGTAACGTAAACAGGCCAATAATCCAGAGTGCCTTTCGTATCACACTCATACCTGTCTCCATCTGGAGGCTCTGGGTGAAACGGTTCCACATCCACAATGCGCTCTCATCATCGGGTGCTGCATCATGGTTGGAATTGATACGTGCACGATATCTGGCTTCGAATGCGGTATTTTCCTTTTCACTGCTTAAGCCATGAAAAGTATATTCTATATTATCAGCCTTATCGCCTTTGTTGTATATGGTCTTTAAGGCAGAAAATGAGGTATAGGCATCATTATTCATTTCGCTACGGTCGGACTTATATATACCAACGATACAAAATGAGAAATCGCCAACCTTTACGTTCTTACCAATAAGGTTCCGAATATCCTTCTGTTCAAGTTCTTTAGCCTGATCTTCACTAATGACCAGGACCTTACGTTTTTCTTGAAGGTCTATCTGATTGATAAAACGTCCATAGAGCATCTCAGTCTTGTCCATCGTAGCTTTATTGGGATAGACACCGGAAAGTGAAGATGAAGTATACAGGTTACCCAGACTGATGATGATACCCGACTGTTGCACAGAAGCCCCCACCTCATCTATATTCTGCTGGAAGTTTGTATTAGTCAGGTTGATGTCTTTATCATTAAGAGAGATACGTCGTCCCTCTTTCAATCCGTTATAAGCCTTGGATGTCTGGCCGGTACCAACCATCATCGAGTTCTTCAGATAGCGTCCGGAGTTACTCATCGTTGCATTTATCAGTCCATTACCCGCACCCAAAAGAAATATCAGCATGAAGATACCCCATGCCACGGCAAAACCGGTAAGAGACGTCCGCAACTTATTGTGCTTGACGGTGCTATAAATCTCTTGAAAAATATCTCTCATTTCATTATTCCATTAATACCGAACGGTGATGCTTCATGGTCGAAATTCTCTTCTATCTTTCCTATGATACCGTCCTTAATGTGTACAATTTTATTCGTCTCGTTTGAAACGCCACTTTCATGAGTAACCACGATGATAGTCATTCCCTCATCCTTATTTAACTTTTTGAGCAGTTCCATCACCTCAACACTGGTTTTAGAATCAAGTGCTCCGGTAGGTTCGTCTGCAAGGATTATCTGAGGTTTGGTAATTAGGGCACGGGCAATGGCAACACGTTGTTTCTGTCCGCCCGACATTTCATTAGGATAATGGCCAGCCCAGTCTGTAAGACCAAGTTTCTCAAGATATTCCATTGCCATCGTATGACGTTTTCTTCTGCTAACACCCTGATAGAACAGAGGCAGCTCCACGTTTTCCACAGCAGTCTTGAAGTTGATCAGGTTAAACGACTGAAAGATGAAGCCTATCATCTTATTACGGTATTCAGCAGCTCGAGTTTCACTTAAGTTGCGTATGAGAGTACCATTCAGCATATATTCACCAGTATCATAATTATCAAGTATACCTAATATATTTAATAAGGTAGACTTGCCTGATCCTGAGGAACCCATGATCGACACGAACTCACCTTGTTCGATATCGAGATTAATACCCTTGAGAACATGAAGTGGAGAACCACTATTATAGGTCTTGTTTATGTCTTTTAAATGTATCATCATGACTTATTAATTTTTCAGAACTAGAGATTTGACGACAAAAATATACAGATAGTTGCAACAGAGACAAATTTTTTATTTAAAATAGAACAATTTTAACTTTTAGATATCAAAATAGACATTTTTTTTTGCATAAAAACTTAATTTGTAATGGAAAAGAAACAAGATTATGAAAAATTTAATTTATCTTTGCACTGTTTTCAGAGCAATTAACTCAAAAACATTATTTCTAAATAAGGACAGATAACAACTTGATCACGTAGATTCTTAACTAAAATTTAAACAAAAGTTATATACCTTAAATAAAAAAAAGTATTTTTATGTCGAAAAAAATCTTTGTATTTATCGTCACTTTACTAACGCTATCTACTGCAGTAGCACAGGTGACAACGTCTGCTTTAGCAGGCAAAGTGTTAATGACAGATACGAAAGAGGCTGTCATCGGAGCAACAGTGCAAGTGGTTCACGAACCATCTGGTACTCGCTATGCAGCTGTTACCAATGCTGATGGATTGTTCACAATCCAAGGTATGCGTATCGGTGGTCCATATTCTGCAACCATCTCTTATATTGGATATAAGACGAAGGTTTATAAAGACATCACGCTACAGTTGGGTGAGACTTATCACCTTAATGCATCCATTTCTGAGAACACCAATGAGATCGGTGAGATTGTCATAAGTGGTAAGAATTCTAAATTTGCTGCTGAGAAAACTGGTGCTTCTACCAACATCTCGAATGCGCAGATTCTGAATATACCAACAGTCAATCGTAACATCACGGATATCTCACGTCTCTCTCCTTATGGCGGAAATGGTATGAGTTTCGCCGGTTCAGACGGTCGTACTGCCAATTTCACGGTTGATGGTGCCAATTTCAACAACAACTTCGGATTGAGTGATAAGCTGCCTGGTGGTGGAAATCCAATATCTATCGACGCTATTGAGGAAATGCAGGTCGTTATATCTCCTTTCGATGTTCGTCAGACTGACTTTATCGGTGGTGGTATAAATGCAATCACTAAAGCAGGTACAAACACATACAAAGGTAGCGCTTACATCTACCACAAAAATGAGAACATGCGTGGTGACGCTATTGAGAATGCACAAATTGCCAATGCACGTGATAAAGACAGTGAGACCACATACGGCTTCACCCTTGGCGGACCAATCATTAAGAACAAACTATTCTTCTTCGTAAGCGGTGAAATGATCAATATTCCTACCATCGCTAACAGATGGAGAGCTTCTGAGGATGGTGTTGCTGATGCTACGAACTATATCTCACGCACTACAGTTGCTGACCTTACAAGGGTTTCCAACTTTGTAAAAGATAAATATGGCTACGATACAGGTTCATTCAATAGCTTCCCTGCAGATGAAAAGAATTATAAGATTCTTGCACGTCTCGACTGGAACATCAACGACATGCATCATCTTGCCTTCCGTTACAACTTTACCAAGAACCGGAGTTGGTTTGGACCAAATGCTTCATCTATGGATGGTGGTACGCGTTCTGCCTACTCACGTCTTTCACAATATTCAATGTCGTTTGCAAACTCAATGTATGCAATGGACAACCTCGTACACTCTTTCTCACTCGATTTAAACAGCCGTTTGTCTGAGAAACTATCTAACCAATTATTAGCTACATTCTCTAAGCTTGATGATGTTCGTTTTACAAACTCAAGTGAATTCCCATTCATAGACATCCTCGATGGTACAAATACGACAGGTAACTATATGGCATTGGGATATGAGCTTTTCACATGGAATAATGCTGTTCACAATACTATTTGGAATATCAAAGATGATGTTACTTACTATTTAGGCGAGCACAAGATTACCGGAGGATTGAGCTTCGAACACCAGATAGCTGACAACCAGTATATGCGTAACGGTACAGGTTACTATCGCTATTCAAGCGTTGACGATTTCATTTCTGGTGCTGCACCAGAGATCGTATGTCTGACTTATGGTTACAATGGTGAATCTAGTCCTGCTGCACGTGTACAATTCAATAAAGCGGGTATCTATGCCCAAGATGACTGGCAGGTTACAGACAAGTTTAAAGTCACTTATGGCATACGTTTCGACGGTCTGTTCTTCAACAACAGTGACTTAATGACAAACCAGGCTATCTACAATCTCGACTACAGTGGTCGTCATATTGACACAGGTAAATGGCCAAGTTCTAATTTAATAATATCTCCACGTGTTGGCTTTACATACGACGTATTCGGTGATAAGACCTTGAAGGTACGTGGTGGTTCTGGTCTATTCTCTGGTCGTCTTCCTTTGGTATTCTTCACCAATATGCCGACAAACGGTGGTATGGTTCAGTATCAAGCACAGATTAATGCGGCAAGTGCTCAAAAGAATAAGTTCTCTATGAATGAATTCGCAGGTGGTTTGGTAACCGACGCAAACGGCAAGGCAACAACTGCTGCCCTCTACGATAAACTCGTTTCATTGGGTTATCCTTCGACAGTTAAACCTGAAGATGGTACCATTCCATCATCAATCTCTGCTGTCGATCCAGACTTCAAAATGCCACAGGTATGGAAGACATCACTCGCTGTTGACTATATTATTCCTGTATCTTTCCCTCTCTCTGTTACTGTTGAGGGTATCTTCAATAAAACAATCAATGGAGTATGCATGTCCGACTGGAGTATTCCTTCTGTAGGCGGTTTTGCTCGTTTCAACGGTGTTGACAACCGTCCAATATTCCCTTCTGGATTCAGAACAGGTACAAAAGCTTTCATGCTCGAAAATACAAGCAAGGGATACGGTTGGTCTGGCAACATTACATTGAATGCACAACCAACAGATTGGCTCTCTTTGATGGCTGCTTACACACACACTGTATCTAAGGAGATCACCGGTATGCCAGGTTCTGCAGCTGAGTCTGCATTTACCTATGTTCCTACAGTTGAAGGACCAAACAATATCAAATTGCACAATTCTCAATATGTTACTCCTGATCGTATCATAGCATCAGCCACAGCCCATGACAAGAGCGGTAATCACTTTAGCTTGATCTACGAGACATGGCGTGGCGGCTATAACTACTCTTATATCATGGCTAATGATATGAACGGAGATGGTTATAACTATGATGCCATCTATGTACCAACAGACAAACAGGTAAACGACAATGAATTCCGTTTCGTTAGCGAAGGAGACAAAACCCGTTTCATGGATTATGTTCATAAAGATGATTACCTGAAAAACCGTCAGGGTAAATATGCAGAAGCTTATAGTGTTTACTCTCCATGGGTACACCGTGTTGACTTCAGCTACAAGCACGACTTTAAAGTAAATGTTGCGAACACAGCTCATACTCTTCAGCTTAGCTTCGACATTAAGAACCTCATGAACTTATTCAACTCAAGTTGGGGAGTAGCCAAATACCTGAACCCGGAGATTGGCTCAGAGGCACGCATTCTTAAGTTTGAAGGAGTTGATGCCCAAGGTTATTCAACATACTCTACTCCAGCTTCAATCAGTGGTAGCACTAAGACTTGGGTTCCATACCACTCTATTGACCAGTGTTGGTATGCATCTATTGGTATAAAGTATATTTTTAATTAATATAAAGTCAGTATAAAATTATGAAACTTAAATATTTTCTTCCAGCATTCATTGCAGCTATCGCGATGTTATTTAGTTGTTCTGACGAAGATTCAATCACCCAACTCAGCGAGATCCAGGTTTCCTCATCGTACATAGCCATACCTGTCGCAGGTGGTTCTAATTCATTTACCATCAAGACTCAATCAGACTGGACACTTGAAAAAGTGACTACCAAAAAGGATTCTGTCAAGTGGTTAACTGTATCTGCCACATCAGGTTCTACCGGAGAAACGACAGTCAATCTCTCCGCAGGATCTACTCTTGATGGCCGTAGTGCTGAGTTGTTAATCAAATCTGGTGACAAGACTCAACACATCAATGTTATCCAAGGACTTTCTGTTGTTTCTCAAGCTACTTGTGCTGAGGTTATTGCAGGTCCAGACAGCAAGACCTACCGTGTTAAAGGTACTTGTACCTCTATTGCAAGCACCACTTACGGTAACTGGTACTTGAAAGATGCAACAGGTGAAATTTACATCTATGGAACTCTTGATGCAAAGGGTGCAGAAAAGAACTTCGCCAGTCTTGGCATTGAAGTTGGTGACATTATTACAGTTGAAGGTCCAAAAACCACTTACGGTACAACCGTAGAACTAGTAAACACTACTGTTGTCAAAATAGAGAAGTCTCTTATTAAGGTCGACTCAACAGAAATTGATGGTGTAAAGACAAATACATTGCCTCTCGAAGGTGGCGAAATCAACGCTCATGTTTCTTGCAAGGGACAGGGTGTAACAGTAAACATTCCCGATGACGCTAAAAGTTGGCTTTCTATCTCTTCTATCAAATCCACAAGTACTGGAGCTACAGTTTCATTCAAGGCTGCCGCAAATACAGGTGGAGACAGAAATACAACGATCACCTTCCATACTACCGATGGCTCAAAAGATTACACCTCACAGACAGGAATCAGTCAGAAAGGTGCGATAGTAGCATGCAGTGTTGCTGACTTCAATGCAGCAGCCGTAGGCGACACACAGTATCGCATTTCAGGTATTATCAGTAATGTTAAGAGTGACCAATATGGCAACTTCTACATTAAGGATTACTCGGGTGAGACTTACGTATATGGTCTGGCCGGATTTAAAGATAAAGGTTTGAAAGTAGGAGATATTATTACTGTCGTAGGTAAACGTGGAGAGTATAAAGGTACTATTGAAATGCTGAATGCAGCTTTCGAAAGTGTGAAATCTGTTCAGACAGTTACCATCGACGAGTTCCGTGCAAAACCTGATGACAAGACCACCTACTATAAGATTAGTGGTACTGTAGGTAAACCAACAGAAACGGGTACTAAGTACGACCTTGCAACATATGGCAACCTCGCCTTGACTGATGCTACGGGTTCTGTTTACATCTACGGTGTAACATCTGGTTGGAATGGACCAGCGAAATCATTTGGCAGTTTAGGCGTAAAAGAAGGAGACAACCTGACAATTGTAGCTTACAAGACTTCTTACAATGGACTCGTAGAGGGTGTTGGAATGTTCCTATCTAACCAGAGTGCTCAATAATTTTAGCAATAAATTTTAGTAAGACAGTTTCCATAACTTACGAAAAATGAAAAAGAATATTTTTAGAGGAGTAATCATGAGTGCAATACTCATGATTACTTTAAATGTAAATGCACAAATCAACCTGAACAATCTGGGAAAAGTGATCAGTAGTGCTGTCGGGAGCAATCTCGCAGCGGTTATCACAGGACAGAATAATGTGACTAAAGAAACTATCGCTGGAACTTGGAGCTATCAGGGACCATCTGTTGTATTCGAAAGTAATGATGTATTAAAAGCTGCCGGCGGACAGGTCGTATCATCTGTTGTTGAAAATAAGCTGGCATCTCAATTCGTAAAAGTCGGTATCACTGAAGGTAAGTTTCTCTTCACATTCGGAGCAGACGGGACTTTCGCCATTATTAAAGATGGTAATGTAAGTTCATCCGGAACCTACTCAATTAATGGGACGAAAATAACTTTCTCATATCTGGAAGGTACTGCGAATATTTCAGGGTACGCCCAAATGAAAAACAACGTATTGTCTATCACGTTCGACAGTTCCAAGCTTCTTGATGTCATGGGCAAGATCAACAAGATAAGTAACAACAGTAGTCTGAATACAATATCTTCACTCATAGGAAGCTATGAAGGAATGAAGGCCGGTCTGGCTTTTGGCAGATACGTTGCACCTGTTGTAACTCCAACAACAACCATTACCACAACAGTAAAACCGACAACGACCAAGACTTCGACAAAGAAATCAACGACTAAAACGACTAAAAAGGTCACAAAGAAGACAACTAAAAAGACAACAAAGAAGAAATAAGAGCAAGAACGGAGGTCATACTCTATCTTGTTTTCCTATTTAACATAAAATTGGAGCTTTTACAAACATTTGAGAGGCAGTCTCTTATGTGATTTGTAAAAGCTCCAATTTTATGTTAAATAAAAGAATAAAAACCATGGTGTAAGCGTCACTTTGAAGAGACAACGACTTGTTATTCAGACAGCAGGAGCCATTTATGACTAAATAATGTTAATTATATTATAAAATTGTTTTGTGTTTTTTCAAACAACAATAAAAAGCAGTACCTTTGCAGTCCGATTATTAAAATCGAGGGTGGCTTAGACCCTCACGGATGATGTGTTAATAGTTGTGCTTTTGGCCGAGCATAGCGGTTAGTGAATCAGAATCCAAGGAAAAAAGTTTTTTAGTAGTTTAAACAATTAAAATTAAAAATGGACACTTTAAGTTACAAGACCATTTCCGCTAACAAGGAAACAGCAAAAAAAGAGTGGGTCGTAGTTGACGCCAACGATCAGATTGTAGGTCGTCTCTGCTCTAAAGTTGCAAAACTGATCCGCGGAAAGTACAAACCAAACTTCACACCTCACGTAGATTGTGGAGACAATGTTATTATCATCAACGCTGCAAAGGTTGTCTTCTCTGGAAAAAAAGAGACAGATAAGGTTTACACTCGCTATACTGGTTACCCAGGCGGTCAGCGTTTCAACAATCCAGCAGATCTCCGCAAGAAGGACGGTGGTGTTGACAAAATGCTTCGCCATGCCGTTAAGGGTATGCTCCCTAAAGGTCCTTTAGGACGCAGTCTGCTTAAAAACCTCTATATATTCGAAGGTGCTGAGCATGACAAACAGGCACAAACTCCAAAAACAATTGATATTAACCAGTATAAATAAAAGAGGATGGAAGTAATTAATGCAATAGGCCGCCGTAAAAGCGCAATAGCTCGTGTTTACGTCAGCGAAGGTACAGGCAAGATTACCATTAACAAAAGAGATATAACAGAATATTTCCCATCAAGCATTCTTCAGTTCGTTGTTAAACAGCCACTGTCATTACTTGATGCAACTGAGAAATATGATATTAAGGTAACACTCGATGGTGGTGGTTTCACAGGTCAGTCACAGGCTTTGCGTCTTGCAATCGCTCGTGCACTTGTAAAAATCAGCGCAGAAGATAAGAAAACCCTTAAGATGCAAGGTTTCATGACACGTGATTCCCGTGAGGTTGAGCGTAAGAAACCAGGACGTCCAAAGGCACGTCGTCGCTTCCAGTTCAGTAAACGTTAATGCTGTTGAACTGCTGGCAACCCGTTTAGTATCTAAACTGGCGAGACTCCTTAAAATCGGGAGGGCTACCCGTCGGTTGATTCAAACAAACAAAAAGGAAATCTTAATCTATTGAGGTTTCCGTAGAATTAAAAAGAAAGTAAACAATTAAAAGAAAACAAAATGTCAAGAACAAATTTTGATATGTTATTGCAGGCTGGCTGCCACTTCGGTCACCTGAAACGTAAATGGAATCCAGCTATGGCTCCTTACATTTTCATGGAGCGTAACGGAATCCACATTTTCGACCTCAACAAGACAGTCGTTAAAATCGATGAAGCTGCTGAAGCGTTGAAACAAATAGCCAAATCAGGTAAGAAAGTCCTGTTCGTCGCTACTAAAAAACAAGCTAAGGACATCGTTGCAGAGAAAGCAACAGCAGTTAATATGCCTTACGTTATTGAACGTTGGCCAGGTGGTATGCTTACCAACTTCCCAACAATCCGCAAGGCTGTTAAGAAAATGACGAACATCGACAAACTTATGGAAGACGGTACATACTCAAACCTCTCTAAGCGTGAGGTTCTGCAGATTACCCGTCAGCGTGCTAAGCTAGAGAAGAACTTAGGTTCAATCTCTGACCTGACACGTCTACCTTCTGCACTTTTCGTTATCGACGTAATGAAAGAGTCAATCGCAGTGAAGGAAGCAAACCGTCTCGGTATTCCAGTATTCGGTATCGTAGATACAAACTCAAACCCTAATGATATCGACTTCATTATTCCAGCAAACGATGACGCTAAGAACAGTATCGAGATAATCCTCAATGCTTGCTGTAGTGCTGTCGCTGAAGGTCTTGAAGAACGTAAGGCAGAAAAAGCAGATCAGGACGCAGCTGCTGCTCAGAGCGAAGAGAATGGAGATGCTCCAAAAAAGACTCGCTCACGCAAAGCTCGCAAAGACGCTCCTAAAGCTGATGACGCTGTAGTAGCAGAGGAAGCACCAGCTCAGGTAGAAGAAGCTGCACCAGCTGAAGAGACAGAAGCAGAGGCTTAAATATAACCACATATTAACAATCTTAAAATTAAAGAAATAATTATGGCTGTAACAATGGCTGACATCACCAAGCTCCGCAAATTGACGGGTGCTGGTATGATGGACTGCAAGAATGCTTTGACGCAAGCAGACAACAATATAGAGAAAGCTATCGAGATTATCCGTGAGAAAGGACAGGCTATCGCAGCTAAACGTTCTGATCGTGAGACATCAAACGGTTGTGTTCTCGGTAAAGCAGGAAATGGTTTCGGCGCAATCATCGCCTTGAAATGTGAAACAGACTTCGTTGCTGCAAACGCAGACTTCGTTAAGCTGACACAGGACATCCTTGATGCTGCCGTAGCAAACAAATGCAAGACTCTTGATGAGGTAAAGGCTCTTCCTATGGAAAATGCGACCGTACAGGATTCAGTTATCGCTCGCAGTGGTATCACAGGTGAAAAGACCGAACTTGACGGATATTGCTTCATCGAAGGTGACAACATCTCTGTCTATGACCACATGGGCAAGCACATGCTCTGCACAATGGTTCAGACCAACAAAGCTGCTGAGGAAGAGGCACACGCTATCGCAATGCAGGTAGCTGCGATGAATCCTGTAGCTCTTGACGAGACAAGTGTACCACAGGACGTTAAAGACAGCGAGATGAAGGTAGCTATCCAGAAGACTAAAGAGGAGCAGGTAGAGAAAGCGGTACAAGCTGCTTTGAAGAAAGCCGGTTTCAATCTTTATATCTCTGAAAACGAAGAGCACCTTGCTGAAGGTATTGCTAAAGGTAACATCACAGAGGCTGACGCTGAAGAAATCCGCAACATTAAGAAAACAACAGCTGAACAGAAAGCTGCTAACTTACCAGAGCAGATGATTCAGAACATCGCTAATGGACGTATGGCTAAATTCTTCAAAGACTCATGTCTTCTGAAGCAGGAATTCATCCAGGACAGCAAGATGTCTGTTGAGGAATACCTGAAAGCTGCAGACAAAGGGTTGACTGTAACAGCATTCAAGCGTTTTACTTTGCGTGCTGAATAATCGGAATTTTTCATAATTTAAAAATATGGGCGCCTGCACTTCGTTGAGCAGACGCCCTTTTTAATCAATATAGCTATGAAGATCTTTGCAATAGGAATGAATTACGTCGAACACAATAAAGAGCTCGATGGTACGTTATATAAACCGGATGAACCTGTTATCTTCACCAAAGCGGACTCGGCGCTGTTAAAAGATGGGAAACCATTCTTTATTCCGGACTTTAGTAGTCAGGTGGACTATGAGACGGAGATCGTAGTCAGGATCAGCCGATTGGGCAAAAGTATTCCCCAACGTTTTGCTTATAGATACTATGATGCAGTAACCGTGGGAATCGACTTCACAGCCCGTGACCTACAACGGAAATACAGGGCAGAGGGAAAGCCTTGGGAGCTATGCAAAGGGTTTGATGGTTCGGCAGTCATCGGAGACTGGGTGGAAACAAGCAAGTTCAGAGACATTCAGGCACTTCACTTCCATCTCGACATCAACGGTAAGACCGTACAGGAAGGCTGCACCAGCGACATGCTATTTAAAGTAGACGAGATCATTGCCTTCATCAGCAAATACTTCACGCTCAAGACAGGAGACATACTTTATACAGGAACACCTGTTGGAGTGGGACCTGTGAAAATAGACGACCATTTGACAGGTTACATTGAAGATCGAAAACTTTTGGAATTTAACGTTAAATGATTAAAAGATACGTAATAGGATTATTATCACTGCTATGCTGCCTGACCGGCACGATGGCACAAGGTTTTGTTAATCTGACCTCTCAGGAGCTCAGTATAGACTCGATGTTACCCTATTACACGTATGCCAAGGATTTAGGTCGAAACTACAACGACTCCACTTATTCGGTATCGATTGAATACCCTGAATTTGTGGTTATGACAGAAGCAGAGATTGCAAAATATAAGTCGATAACCAAAGACTCCCTACCCTCTCTTCCACTCATCAAACAGGATGTAACTGTAAGCAGAAAGATCGGTCAACTCGAAATAGCATTCGTGCCCCTTGTTTTCCGCAATGGGAAGTACATGAAGCTAACGAGTTTTAAACTTAACATCACTACCAGCCCTAGGTTCTCTCTTGGAAAAAGCAAGTTGGTGCCAGCCTTGGTATCAGCAAAAAACAGCAGATATGTCTCCCACTCAGTCCTTGCATCAGGGACATGGGCCAAGATACGTATACCCGAAAGTGGTATCTATCAGCTAACAAGTAGTTTTATCAAGAAAGCAGGGTTCTCAGACCCAAGCAAAGTAAAAATCTACGGTTATGGAGGAGCCTTGTTAAACGAGACCTTTACACAAGACGACCTCATTGCCCATGATGACCTCAAAGAGGTTCCCACCTGCTCTATCGGAGGGAAGAGATTATTTTACGGCCAAGGACCTATATCATGGGGATCAACGATCGCAATCAAACGTACTGTGAACCCTTACTCATCCTACGGATATTATTTTCTAACCGAGTCAGATAGCGTTCCTTTGACAGAGGACAGCACAGCCTTTGTAAACAGTTTCTATCCTAAAGGTGACGACTATCACACCCTTTACGAGGTAGACGACTATGCATGGTTCCCTGGAGGAAGAAATCTCTTCGACAGTAAAGAATACAGTGTGGGCAGTTCATATAGTTACACGCTGACATCACCCGGACTTACAAATAAAGGTAGTATAACAGTAGCTCTTACTTCAGATCAAAACAGTAGAGCTTCCGTGGCATTTAATGATTCCATATTGGGGACAATCAATGTAAGTACTCCCGGAAGCTATGATAAAGCATCAGAACAGATTGTGACGTTTAACATAAACAATATAAAAGCCTCAAATAAAGTCACAATAACAGAGAAAAGTGGCGGAACGATGAGACTCGACTTTCTGTCATTATACTATAACACCCCGAAGCCCATGTCTTCGTTGACGACAACAAGTTACAACACGCCCGAATTTGTTGAAACCATCAACAACCAAGACCTCCATGCAGACAGCGCAGCATATGACATGATCATTATTGTCCCCAAGTCAGGGAAACTTACGACACAAGCCGAACGCATCAAGACATTACACGAAACAAAAGACTCTCTAAGAGTCAAAATAGTAGCCGCAGACAAATTATATAATGAGTTCTCAAGTGGTACACCCGATGCCACAGCCTATCGTAAATACATGAAGATGCTGTACGACAAGGCAGAAAGCGATAATAACATGCCAAGGTATCTGTTGCTCTTCGGTGATTGCGCATGGGACAATCGGATGCTTACATCCGACTGGAAGATTTATCACCCGGATGATTTCTTGCTTTGTTTTGAGAGTGAGAACTCTTTTAGCGAGACAGATTGTTATGTAAGTGAAGATTATTTCGGCATGCTTGACGATGGAGAGGGATCAAACCTGACGGCTAAAGACAAGCCCGATCTTGGTGTTGGACGTTTCCCCGTACGGACAGAAGAGGAAGCAAAGATTATCGTTGACAAGACGATAAGATATATGAATTACGAAGAAGCCGGCGGTTGGATGAACACCATCTGTCTTATGGGCGATGATGGTAATGAGAATCTGCACATGGATGATGCCAACCAAGTGGCAAAGATGGTGGAATCGAACTATCCGGGATACATTATCAAACGAATCATGTGGGATGCATATACTCGTGTGACATCATCAACCGGTAACAGTTATCCTGACGCGACGAATCTCATCAAACAGCAGGTCAACAATGGTGCCCTGATGATGAATTATACCGGTCACGGTGCTGCCTACTGTATTTCGCACGAACAGGTACTAAAACTTGCAGACTTCGAATCATTCACCTCTCCCAGACTTCCGTTATGGCTGACTGCCTCATGTGACATCATGCCGTTTGACGGTCAGACCGATAATATCGGTGAGAAATGCCTGCTGAATGAAAAGGGAGGAGCAATAGCGTTCTTTGGAACGACACGTACTGTGTACTCTTTTTACAACCGCAGAATGAATCTGTTCTTCACCAAATACGTGTTGGGAAGTACCAATGGAGTACGCAACAAACTGGGGGATGCAGTGAGGATGTCAAAGAACTCACTCATCTTAACCGGCCAGGACTACACCGCCAATAAACTTCAGTATGCCCTATTGGGAGATCCCGCCCTTACGCTGGCATGCCCGACAATGAACACAGTCATCGATAGTATAAATGGAATTGTGCCAAGTAGCACCAATACCCCTACCCTTAAAGCAGGAACTGTAGTCAAGGTGAAGGGACATGTAGAAGTCAACGGAACGAAACAGACCACATTTAACGGCAGCATAAATGCGACAGTAAGAGATTCAGAAGAAAAAATCCTTTGCAAGAACAATGCAGACTCAGATACAGCTTTCTGGTTTATTGATCGTCCCAAAACGATATACAACGGTGGAGACAGTGTTAAAAACGGAGAATTCTCTTTCACGTTTGCGGTTCCAATGGACATCAACTACAGCAATTTACGTGGAGAGATGAATGTGTTTGCTATCAACAATGACAAGACACTTAGGGCAAATGGATCTTTTGAGGATTTCCTCATCGGTGGCACAAATGTCACAGGCAATGACTCCATCGGTCCCTCGATATATTGTTATTTGAACTCAAGCTCATTCGTTGACGGTTGCACAGTCAATCCAACACCGTATTTCTTTGCCCAGGTGAATGATGACAACGGTATTAATGCTACAGGAAATGGTATCGGGCATGATCTGGAACTGATTATTGATGGTAAAACAGAAAAGGCATACGTCCTGAACGACTATTATACGAATGATTTCGGCTCATATACGAGTGGAACCATCGGCTACAGCATACCAGAACTGACAGAAGGAAAACATAGTATGCTCTTCCGGGCATGGGACATTCTAAACAACTCATCGACCGCACAATTTACATTTAATGTAGCCAAGTCTTTGGAACCAAACTGTTTCAGTGTTGGATGTACAAAGAACCCGGCAACCACATCCACAACATTTATTATTACCCACGACAGAACAGAAAGTGAATTGAATGTGGATCTGGAAGTGTTTGATACCAGCGGACGACTACTATGGAGACATAGCGAAGTCGGAACGCCTACCGATAATACATATACGATAGACTGGGATTTGACGACCAACACCGGTTTTAAACTTCAGACGGGTATCTATCTGTACCGAGCACAGATTAGTAGCGACGGCAGTAGCAAAGTATCGAAGGCTAAGAAATTGATTATCATAGGCAATAAATAGCAGGTAAAGCAGTTATATATTCAGCAATAAATTTATTGAGATGAAGAATTATTTGAAAATAATACTGTGTCTCTTGTGCGCAGTCTGCACATCATCGGTGGCAACTGCTCAAAACAAGGAAGACATGTTCAACCCGGTTACGACTTCAGTAACATCACAGACGATTGCACCAGATGCTCGTGCCGCAGGTATGGGTGATGTGGGTGTAGCTACCGACCCTGACGTGAACTCACAATACTGGAACCCGGCAAAATATCCATTCTGTATAAGTCGTGCAGGAGTTGCGTTAAACTATACGCCATGGTTACGCCAACTCGTTTCTGATATGGATCTCGCCTACCTGAGCGGTTATTACCGTTTGGGAGATTATACAGCAGTATCAGGATCTCTACGATATTTCTCTTTAGGTGAGGTAAGCCTCAGTACCTCACAAACATCCGGCACTAATGATATGACGATCAAACCGTATGAGATGTCCTTCGATGCAGGTATCTCCCGCATGCTGAGCGAGAACTTCTCTGTTGGCGTAACATTCCGCTGGATCTATTCCGACCTTACATACGATTACACAGAAGATACATCCCCCGGATCAGCTTTTGCAGTAGACATCTCGTGCTATAATAACAGTTATCTCAATTTAGGTTCACGTGAATGCCAGTTGGGATTGGGTCTTAACCTAAGCAATATCGGTAGCAAGATTTCTTTCGGAGGTGACCAGAATGCAGAGTTCATACCTGCAAATATGCGTCTCGGTATGAGTCTTATGGTTCCTGTAGATGAATACAATCGCTTCACGATTGCAGCCGATGCCAACAAGCTGATGGTACCAACCTATCCTAAACAGAAAGATAGTGAGAGTACGGAAGATTACCAGCAGAGAGTGCAGAAGGACTATTATGACATATCTTCAATCAATGGAATCTTCAAGAGTTTCGGCGATGCTCCAAACGGATTTAAGGAAGAGCTTCAGGAAGTACAGTGGAGCATTGGTGGTGAGTACACCTACCACGACCAGTTCTCTCTACGTGCAGGTTATCACCACGAGAGTGAAAATAAGGGTAACCGAAAATATTTCACTGTAGGTGCAGGATTCAAAATGAACGTCTTCTCGCTTGACTGCGGTTATGTCATCTCAACAGCGAAGAGTAACCCTCTCGACCAGACACTACGTTTCTCTCTCTCATTTGACATGGACGGTTTAAATGATTTATTTCATAGAGGAAGATAAGAATGAATTTAAGAATTGGTTTCGGATATGACGTACACCGCCTTGTAAAAGACCGTGATTTATGGTTGGGCGGTATTAAAATAGATTACGAAAAAGGCCTTCTGGGTCATAGTGACGCGGATGTACTGATTCATGCTATCTGCGATGCGCTGTTAGGTGCAGCTAACATGCGTGACATTGGATATCATTTTCCTGACACAGCAGAGGAGACACTAAATATAGACAGTAAGATTCTGTTAAAGAAGGTAGTTGAGCTCATTGCCCAGAAAGGTTACGTTCTAGGTAACATAGATGCAACAGTATGTGCAGAACAGCCCAAGCTGAACCCTCATATTCCAGCAATGGCGGAATGTCTAGCAGATGTGATTGGAACAGATATTGACAACATCTCCATTAAGGCAACAACAACAGAGAAATTGGGCTTTACCGGACGAAGAGAAGGTATCAGTGCTTATGCAACGGTACTGATTTCGAAAATATAACTCGATCATAAGCAATAAAAGAAATACGCTGCAATTCATCTAGAACTGCAGCGTATTTTATTATAATATAACACAATTCAAAAAAATACCGGGGCGTAAGATCCTTACCCACCGGTGCCTGCTGCTATCACTATAGCGAGCAAGGCTTCATCAGTAAAATCATACAAACTAATACACTATTAATACCTCGCGGTATCTTGTTATCCAATTCAATCCTTTTTACCTAATAACACCTATCTTTTAAACTTAAGATACTTTTTCTAACGTAACCTAAACAATCTATTACCTTTTGATGATGCAAAGGTAAGATGATTTTCGATACAAATCAAGTAAAAACATGCTATATAACATAAAACAACCTCTTTATTGACCTAAATCAAGAAATGTGTTCGCAAACAGTCCTTTTTCTCCATTTTTGAAATAAAGTCTGTCGGATCATGGAAATCAAAATAAATGAAGCTTTATTTTGATTTTCCACTCATTTGCATTACTTTTGTGCAACAATATATAGATGAAATACGATGAGAGTATTGATAGTAAACACAAGCGAGAAGACAGGCGGCGCCGCCGTTGCATCTAATAGACTGATGGAAGCACTGAATAACAACGGCGTGAAAGCTAAAATGCTCGTACGTGATAAAGAGACAAACCAGATCACTGTTGTTGGACTGAAACATACCGTGGCTCTCAAGTGGAACTTCTTATGGGAACGATGGGTCATATTCATGCACAACCATTTCTCACG
>OBMA010000417.1_pt1 | contig 25075 bp, 25 predicted proteins | sample 1539141 | NCBI WGS metagenome assembly OBMA01 (sample SAMEA3991484, study PRJEB22521) | metagenome | biome: anthropogenic terrestrial biome; feature: sewage plant; material: raw primary sludge | place: Sweden | collected 2012-09-26
GGTCCACGTGGCCGATGGTGCCCACGTTTACGTGGGGCTTCGACCGTTCAAATTTCTCTTTTGCCATTTTTTCGACTCCGAAAAAAATTAAATGCCAACCTCAAAAATGCAGGCAACACCAGCACCGTACTTGGTGCCCATGGGCAGGATCGAACTGCCGACCTCTCCCTTACCAAGGGAGTGCTCTACCACTGAGCCACATGGGCATGACGCTTTACAGCGCACTCACTCTGGAGCGGGAGACGGGAATCGAACCCGCGTCATCAGCTTGGAAGGCTGGGGTTCTACCATTGAACTACTCCCGCATAACAAACGCCACAGAGTGGCGCTTGTTAAATATATGGTGGAGGAGGCTGGATTCGAACCAGCGTAGGCGTAAGCCAACAGATTTACAGTCTGCCCCCTTTAGCCACTCGGGCACCCCTCCGAAGAATTTCGAATTCTAGCACGACTTTCATCAACACCAACAAAAATCGGCAAAAAGACAAAAGATTTGGCGCGGCTGGCGGGGATCGAACCCACGACCCTTGGCTTCGGAGGCCAATACTCTATCCACTGAGCTACAGCCGCTTTAGCGCCGCTGCGCAAAATAAGCAAAAAAATCTGCAAGCTGCAATTGTAGCGTGATTTTTAGAATTTTTTCAGCTTTAGCATCATTTTTCAGCCGACAAACCCAAGCTTTGCAAATAAAACCGTGCAAGTTGCTGAGTTTCCTCGCACAGCGAGCCTTGCCCGCCACGCAGCAGCCACGCATGCAAGAGCCCGTCAAACAGCGCTTGCAACCCCTTGGCAGCCAGTCCCACAGGCAGCGGCAGCGGCTGGGCACAGGCTTGCTGGGCGGCCAGCAAATCTTGCTCCAGCAGTGCAATGCAGCGATCGACACCCCGCACCCAGCGCTGCTGCACGGCCGCCAAGTCACCGACATGTTCGACTTTGAACATGGCCAGCTCAAACACCCGGCGCACGCGGGCATCTTCGGAAACCACCTGTGCAATCAAGGCAAAGCGCTCCAGGATTCTGGTGATGGGCGCTGTCTTTGCTGCAGCACCATCCAGGAGCAGCCCTTGCTCGATGGGCAGTGTGACGCGCTGGAGCATGGCATCGAAAAGATCTAGTTTGTCTTTAAAGTGCCAATACACCGCCCCACGGGTCAAGCCCGCGCACTGCGCCACATCCGCCAGCGAGGCACCCGACACGCCACGCTCATAAAACACCTGCTCGGCCGCATCCAGCAGCCGTCCCCGGGTTATTTCTGCATCTTCTTTGGTTTTGCGCGCCATTACACTCGTGTCCTCTCTTTATAAATACCCCTTGGTGTACAGGGTTAGTAAAAAATTTTACTAAAATGCCCATTTTATACATTCATGGATGTATGCAATTAATCCCTGGGAATTCAATTGCAAAATTGAAGCTCCGTCTTTTCTGCTCGCCCCAACAACAATTCATCATGCGTACTCACCCCCGCCTTTCATCCTCTTGGGCTTTGCGCCCACTGCTGCCCCTGGCCGTGGTCAGCGCCCTGACACTGGCCGCTTGTGGAGAGCACAATGCCGCCCCGCAAAAACCTGCCGGGGGTGCTGCCCCCCAGGTGCCGGTTGGCGTGGTGACGGCCACGCCGGCAGAGGTGGGGCTGCTGACCGAATTGCCGGGCCGCGTTGAGGCCTCACGGGTCGCCGAAATTCGCGCCCGCAGTGCGGGCATTTTGCAAAAGCGCTTGTTCACGGAAGGCTCGGACGTGAAGGCCAATCAGGTCTTATTTGAAATAGATGCAGCACCTTACGCAGCTGCGGTGCAGAGTGCGCAAGCTAATCTTGCTCAAGCACAAGCGAATGCTGCGCAAGCAGCTATACAGTTTGAGCGTTTTCAGGCCTTGATTGATACCAATGCGATCAGCAAGCAGGACTTTGACAACGCCAAAGCCAGCCATTTGCAGGCCCAGGCCCAGGTCAAAGCCGCGCAGGCCAGTGTGCGCACGGCGCAAATCAACTTGGGTTACACCAAGGTGACGGCCCCGATTGCCGGCCGCATTGGCCGGGCGCTGGTCACGGAAGGGGCGTTGGTCGGGCAAGGGGAAGCCACCGCCTTGGCCGTGGTGCAGCAAATCGATCCGCTGTTTGTCAATTTCACCCAGTCGGCCAGCGATGCTTTTGCGCTGCGCAAAGCCATCCAGGCCGGTCAGCTGCAAAACCCCGGAAAACAGGCTGGTGCCGTGCATATCGTGCTGGACGATGGCAGCCTGTATGAGCACACGGGCCAATTGCTCTTTACGGATCTGAGCGTGGATGCCAGCACCGGGCAGGTCACGCTGCGTGCTGAGGTGCCCAACCCGAACGGTTTGTTGCTGCCCGGTCAGTATGTGCGCATTCGACTGGAGCAGGCCCAGGTGGCCAATGCGATTGCGCTGCCCCAACAGGCCGTCACACGCACCGAGCAAGGCGATATGGTGACGGTGGTCAGCCCCGAGGGCGCAACCTCACCACGCAAAGTGCAGGTGCGCCACGCCGACGGCAATCGCTGGCTGGTGGATGGGGGCTTGCAAGCGGGCGAGCAGGTGATGGTCGATGGCTTCCAAAAGCTGCAAATGCTGCCACCGGGCACCCCCGTCAAAGCCGTTCCCTGGCAAGCGCCTGGGGCCGCTGCGGCGCCATCTACTGCTGCTGCAGCGCAATAAGTCGAGGGCAACATGGCACGATTTTTTATTGACCGCCCCATTTTTGCCTGGGTGCTGGCACTGTTCATCAGCGTTTTGGGCTTGGTGGCCATCCAGCAACTTCCGATTTCCCAATACCCGCCTGTGGCCCCGCCCAGCGTGGTGATTAGCGCCGCTTATCCGGGGGCCTCGGCCCAGACGCTGGAGGACAGCGTGCTGGCGGTGATTGAGCGCGAGATGAACGGCTCGCCCGGCATGATTTACATGGAGTCGGTGGCCCAGGCCAATGGCACCGGCTCGGTGACGATCAGTTTTCAGCCCGGCACCGATCCCGACTTGGCGCAGGTGGATGTACAAAACCGCCTGTCCCGCGCTACGCCACGCCTGCCCTCGGTGGTGACCCAGCAGGGGGTGCGGGTGGACCAAGCGCGCTCCAACTTTTTGCTCTTTACCATTTTGTCTTCGTCCAACCCGGACATCGACACGGCCGCCTTGAGTGACTACGCCGCGCGCAATATTCAGCCTGAGCTGCAGCGTATTCCAGGCATTGGGCAGGTGCAGCTGTTTGGCTCCGAGCGGGCCATGCGCATCTGGATCGATCCCGTCAAGCTGACTGGCTTTGCCCTGACCCCAGCCGATGTCAATGCCGCCATCCGCGCCCAAAACGCCCAGGTGGCCAGCGGTGCCATTGGCGATTTGCCCAACCTCACCGGGCAAGGCATTACCGCCACCGTGGTGGTCAATGGCCAGCTCAGCACGGTTGAGCAATTTGGCAACATCACCCTGCGGGCCAACCCCGATGGCTCGACGGTGCGCCTCAAAGACGTGGCCCGCATCGAGCTGGGCAGCCAGGCCTATGCCACCTCGGCCCGGCTGAACGGCACAACCGGGGTGGGCATGGGTGTGCAGCTCACACCCGATGGCAATGCCTTGCAAGCGGCCAAAGATGTCCACGCCAAGCTCGAAGAGTTGAAAAAATTCTTCCCTGCAGGCGTAGAAGCCACCGTGCCCTACGACAGCTCCACCTTTGTCGATATCTCCATCACCAAAGTCGTCCACACCTTGTTGGAAGCGACCGCTTTGGTGTTTTTGGTGATGTTTTTGTTTTTGCAAAACTGGCGTTACACCGTCATCCCCACCCTGGTGGTGCCGATTGCCCTGCTGGGCACCTTTGGCGTGCTCTTGGCGCTGGGTTTTTCCATCAACGTGCTGACCATGTTTGGCATGGTGCTGGTGATCGGCATCGTGGTGGACGATGCCATTGTGGTGGTCGAGAACGTCGAACGCATCATGAGCGAAGAGGGTTTGCCGCCCCTAGAGGCCTCGCGCAAGGCGATGCGCCAAATCTCGGGGGCCATCATTGGCGTGACCGTGGTGCTGGTGTCGGTGTTTGTGCCGCTGGCGTTTTTCTCGGGCGCTACGGGCAATATTTACCGCCAGTTCTCGGCGGTCATGGTCGCCTCGATCTCGTTCTCGGCGTTTATGGCGCTGACCCTCACGCCCGCGCTGTGCGCCACCTTGCTCAAGCCGGTTGAAGCGGGCCACCACCACGAAAAGAAAGGCTTTTTCGGCTGGTTCAACCGCAGCTTCAACCGCACTTCCAAACGCTACCAGGGCCTGGTGGCCCGCACCCTGCGCGGTGCCGGGCGCACACTGATCATTTACGGGGCCATTGCCGCGGCGGCCGCCGTGATTTACCAGCGCCTGCCCACCTCTTTTCTGCCCTCCGAAGACCAGGGCTACATCATTGTGAACGTGCAACTGCCGCCGGGTGCCACCCAAGAGCGCACCTTGGCCGTGATGGAGCAGATCGAAGGCTTTGTACTCAAGCAAGAGGAAGTGGCCAATATGGTCAGCGTGCTGGGCTTTAGCTTCTCAGGCCAAGGGCAGAACATGGGCCTGGCCTTTGTGCCCCTGAAACCCTGGGACGAGCGCACAGGCGCTGCGCATTCTGCCGATGCCCTGGCCGGTCGCATCATGGGGGCCATGGCCGGGGTGCGCGATGCTTTTATCTTCGCCCTGAACCCGCCGCCCATCCCTGAGCTGGGCAACGCCACCGGCTTTACCTTCCGCCTGCAAGACCGCAATGGCGCAGGCCACGATGCCTTGGTCAATGCCCGCAACCAGCTGCTGGGCATGGCCATGCAAAGCAAGGTGCTGGCCCAGGTGCGCCCCGATGGTCTGGAAGATGCACCGCAGCTGCAAATCGACATTGACCGCGACAAAGCCAATGCGCTGGGCGTGGGCTTTGATGCCATCAATAGCGCCCTGTCCACCGCCCTGGGCTCCAGCTATGTGAACGACTTCCCCAACCAAGGGCGCATGCAGCGCGTGGTCGTGCAAGCCGAAGCCACCGGCCGCATGCAAGGCGATGACCTGCTGGCCATGCATGTGCGCAACGCCCAAGGCCAGACCCTGCCGCTGTCCACCTTTGCCAGCACGCGCTGGATCAAAGGGGCCCAGCAAACCGTGCGCTACAACGGCTACCCGGCCATGCGCATTGCCGGCGGTGCCGCCCCGGGCTTTAGCACCGGCGATGCCATGGCCGAAATGGAGCGCCTGGCGGCGCAACTGCCCCCCGGCTTTGGCTACGAGTGGACCGGCCAGTCGCGCGAAGAAAAACTCGCCGGCTCCCAGGCCCTGGTGCTCTACGGCTTTGCCGTGCTGGCGGTCTTTTTGTGCCTGGCAGCGTTGTATGAAAGCTGGTCGATTCCCCTGGCGGTGATCTTGGTCGTGCCCCTGGGCGTGCTGGGTGTGCTGCTGGCGATTTTGCTGCGCGGCTATACCAACGACGTGTACTTCCAGGTGGGCTTGATCACGGTCATTGGCCTGTCAGCGAAAAACGCTATTTTGATTATCGAATTTGCCAAGGACTTGCAAGCCCAGGGCAAAAGCGTTGCCGCAGCGGCGCTGCAGGCGGCCCAGCTGCGCTTTCGCCCTATCGTCATGACCTCGATGGCCTTTGGCCTGGGCGTATTGCCCCTGGTACTGGCCAGCGGCGCGGGCGCAGCCAGCCAGCGGGCCATTGGCACTGGGGTGCTGGGCGGGGTGATCACTGGCACCGTCTTGGCCGTGATTTTTGTGCCGGTCTTCTTTGTTGTCGTGCGCACCGTGTTCAAAGGCAGCGCCCGCCAGCAAGAAATGAACCGCCGCCATGCTTTAGAAGCCGGAATTGGACCGCAAACCGATGACTAACCATTTTTTACTCACCACCCTCGCCGCTGCCAGCACGCTGCTGGCCGGCTGCTCGCTCATCCCCGCGTACGAACGCCCAGCCGCCCCGGTGGCACCGCACTACGCTGGTGCGGCTGATGCCGCTGCGGCCAAGCCAAGCGAGACGGCCACGGCTGTGGCACTGCAGTGGAGCCGCTACTTCACCGATGCCCAGTTGCAAGAACTCATCGGCATCGCCTTGGCCAACAACCGCGACCTGCGCGTAGCCGCCTTGAACCTGGACAAAGCGCAGGCGCAATTCCAGATTCAGCGCTCAGCCTTGGCCCCGCAGCTGGCCGCCCAGGGCAACGCCACCCGGGGCAATAACCAAAGCACGGGCGAATTGGGCAATACTTTTATAGCTGGAATCACAGTACCAGCTTGGGAATTAGACTTTTTTGGCCGAATTCGCAGCTTAAAGAGTGCGGCACTAGCTCAGTATTTTGCAACTGACGAAGCACGCCAAGCCTACGAACTGGCCCTGGTGGCCAGCGTGGCCCAAGGTTGGCTGACGCTGCTGGCCGATGAGGAGCTGCTGGAGCTGTCCAGCCGCACCCTGGCCACGCGCCAAGAATCCATGCGCCTGACCCAGCTGCGCTTTGACACCGGCATCAGCTCTGAGCTGGACCTGCGCCAGGCCCAATCCCTGGTCGAGGCGGCCCGCGTCACCACCGCCCAGCAAAAGCGCCAACGCGCCGAGCACGAAAACGCCCTGGTGCTGCTGCTGGGCCAAGAGCTGCCCGCCAGCGCACGCACCGCACTGCAAACCACACGGCTGGCCACGATCGCGCCCATGGCCGACATTCCGGCGGGCCTGCCCTCCGACCTGCTCACCCACCGCCCCGACATTCGCCAGGCCGAGCAGCAACTGCTCTCGGCCAACGCCAATATCGGCGCAGCCCGGGCGGCGTTCTTCCCCAGCATTTCGCTCACCGGCCAGTACGGCAGCGTCAGCCCCGAACTGTCTGACCTGTTTAAATCGGGCACCTGGGGCTTTAACGCCGGGGCCAGCATCAACCTGCCCATCTTTACCGCCGGGCGCAACTTGGCCAATTTGCGCGTTGCCAAAGCAGACCGCGAAATTGCCGTGGCGCAGTACGAAAAAGCCATTCAAGTGGGCTTCAAAGAAGTCTCCGACGCCCTGGCCGGACGCAGCACCCTGGGCGAACAAGCCCAGGCACAAGCAGCCCAAACCGCTGCCGAACGCCGCCGCTTTGAACTGGCCGACCTGCGCTACCGCAACGGCGTGGCCAGCTACCTCGACTTGCTCGATGCCCAGCGCTCGCTGTTCGCCCTGGAGCAAGCCGACGTGCAAACCCGCTTGCTGCAGCAGATCAACCAAATTCAGCTCTATAAAGCCTTGGGCGGCGGCTGGAACACCCCCAGCACCGCCCACCCCAGCCGCAACCATCCACCACAAGGCTAAGCAACGTTGGGGCTATGCGCGTGCAGCACACCAAGCCCTTGCCGTGTACGGGGGGCACGGCACGACTTGAGCCACAGCAACAAAACCCCTATGGATATAATGCCTTCTTTGTTTTTCAGCCCTTCCCCATCACCGGGATCACCCACTTGCGCCCGCTGACGCCACCCGCTTGGGTGATGGGGTGATGCCTTTTTCACCGTCTTGAGAACGCCATGAACGCGCCCCAAAAAAACGCCGGTTCTTCCTCTTCGAAAACTTTTTTTCTGCTGGCCACCATTGCCGGCTTGGGCCTGAGTGCGGCCTTGGTCAATATTGGAGCCCCTTCGGGCAGCGTCCCCAGCACGACCAGTGACCTGGCCAAAGCCCAGCGCTTGCAAAAAGTGGGCTCGGTGACGCTAAAAACGGTACAAAAAGACCGCCCCCTGGCCACCGGGGAAGAGGTTTACAAAGCCCAATGCGCAGCCTGCCACGCCGCGGGCATCTCCGGCGCCCCGATCTTTGGCAATGCCGATGCCTGGGGCCCGCGCCTGGGCCAAGGGTTTGAAGCGCTGGTGCAATCGGTGCTGCATGGCAAAGGGGCCATGAGTGCGCAAAGCGGCGGGCAATTTACCGACTTTGAAATCTCCCGCGCCGTGGCCTATGTCGCCAATGCGGGCGGTGGCAAGTTTGCTGATCCGCAAGCCCCGGCTGCAGAAGAAAAATAAAAGTACGCTCAAGGCACAACGAAAAACAGGCTGGGGCATACCCAGCCTGTTTTTTTACGCCCGGCGACTCACTCTGCGCCCACAGGGGCTTGCAGCTGCGGGCTGCGCACAAAGCCAAACTGTTGCGGCAAACCAGCCCAGGCCACGGTTTGCGGGGCGGGCCAACGCCCCTGCTCCAGCAACTCAGCGGCCAGCCACATATCCTGGGTATGCACCAGGCCCAGACCCGCGGCACTGACCGCGTAGAGCAAGCCGTTTTCATCGACCAGGCACTGCTGGGGCTGCGCACAGGCACCCGTAGGGCTGTGTACCTGGCCATCGGCCTGCACCCGCCACACCAGCGGGGTGTTTTCTAACTCGACAAACACCCGCTGCGGGCCATTTTGAAAAAACCAGCACCCTTGCGCATCGGCCGCGTAGTTGCGCTCAATAAAGCCAATCAGCTGGGTGTGCTCCAGGCGGGAGCCTTTGCTGTGCGCAAAATCGCCGGCGGCTTGCGCCGCCAAATCACGCAGCCACCACTGGCCGCGCTGGTCCAGCCCCAGCCAGCCATAGCAGTGCGGCACATTGGGCCACTTGCGCATGGCTTGTTCTACGATGGCATCCATTACCGACTCCTATAAAAATAGCTCTTTGCGCTGATTTATTAAGTGTTTTAGCTGCTTTTATCACTCAAGCCCAGCATCAGCAAGCGGCACATGCTCTTTTTTTAGGTATAAAAAAACCACCCGAAGGTGGTTTTCTTGCTGGTTCCATGGTGCGCTTAGCGCTGGCCACGGAAGCGGCGCACTGCGGCCAGCTGGGCCGCCAGCACCGACAGTTCCGACTGGGCACGGGCCAAGTCCATGTCGTTTTTGGCATTTTTCAATGCTTCTTCAGCCGCAGCCTGGGCTTCTTTGGCTTTTTGCTCGTCCAGGTCTTTGCCGCGAATGGCGGTGTCCGACAGGACGGTGACGCAATTGGGCTGCACTTCCAGAATGCCACCGGCCACGAAGACGAACTCTTCGCTGCCATCGGCCTTCTCGATACGCACCGAGCCGGGCTTGATACGGGTGATCAGCGGGGTGTGCTTAGGCAAAATGCCCAACTCGCCAGACTCGCCGGGCAAGGCCACAAAACGTGCGGCACCCGAGAAGATGGACTCTTCGGCACTGACCACATCAACGTGGATGGTGTTCATCGTGGGCTCTCCTTAGAAAAAGCGAAACAAGGGGGAACAGCAAGGGCAGCGGAATAAAAATGTTTTCATTCCGCTGCCAAGCTGCTTAGGCCGCCAGTTTCTTGGCCTTCTCAAAGGCTTCGTCGATGGTACCGACCATGTAGAACGCCTGCTCGGGCAGGTGGTCGCACTCGCCAGCCACAATCATCTTGAAGCCGCGAATGGTTTCTGCCAGGGGCACGTACTTGCCAGGGGCACCGGTAAACACTTCGGCCACGTGGAAAGGCTGCGACAGGAAACGCTGGATCTTACGGGCGCGGGCCACCGTCAGCTTGTCTTCCGGTGCCAGTTCGTCCATGCCCAAAATGGCGATGATGTCGCGCAGCTCTTTGTAGCGCTGCAGCGTGCCCTGCACGGAGCGGGCCACGCTGTAGTGCTCTTCGCCCACCACTTGGGGGTCGAGCTGGCGGCTGGTCGAGTCCAGCGGATCCACAGCGGGGTAGATACCCAGGGCGGCAATGTCACGCGACAGCACCACGGTGGAGTCCAAGTGGGCAAAGGTCGTGGCAGGCGAAGGGTCGGTCAAGTCGTCGGCAGGCACGTACACGGCCTGGATCGAAGTGATCGAGCCCACCTTGGTCGAGGTAATGCGCTCTTGCAGCTTGCCCATTTCTTCGGCCAGCGTAGGCTGGTAGCCCACCGCCGAAGGCATACGGCCCAGCAAAGCGGACACTTCGGTACCGGCCAGGGTGTAACGGTAGATGTTGTCCACAAAGAACAACACGTCACGGCCTTCATCACGGAAGGCTTCAGCCATGGTCAGACCGGTCAGGGCCACGCGCAGACGGTTGCCCGGCGGCTCGTTCATCTGGCCATACACCATGGCCACTTTGGATTCACCCAAGTTGGCTTGGTTGACCACACCGGCATCGCTCATCTCGTGGTAGAAGTCGTTGCCCTCACGGGTACGCTCACCCACGCCAGCAAACACGGACAGACCCGAGTGCGCCTTGGCGATGTTGTTGATCAACTCCATCATGTTCACGGTCTTGCCCACACCGGCACCACCGAACAGGCCCACCTTGCCGCCCTTGGCGAAGGGGCAAACCAAGTCAATCACCTTGATGCCGGTTTCCAGCAGTTCCTGCGAGGGCGACAGTTCGTCGTACGCAGGCGCCTTGCGGTGGATCGAGGCGGTCAGCGCCTGATCGACGGGACCGCGCTCGTCGATGGGGTTGCCCAGCACGTCCATGATGCGGCCCAGGGTGGACTTACCCACAGGCACGGTAATGGGGTTACCGGTATTGGTGACCATCAGGCCACGCTTCAAACCGTCCGAAGAACCCAGGGCAATGGTACGCACCACGCCGTCGCCCAGCTGTTGCTGCACTTCCAGGGTCAGGGCCGAGCCCTCGAGTTTCAAGGCGTCGTACACCTTGGGCATCTGGTTGCGCGGGAACTCTACGTCCACCACAGCGCCGATACACTGAACAATCTTGCCCTGAACGCCTGCGTTCACTTGGGTGTTCTCTTGAGCCATTTCGTTTGCTCCAATTTCTTTACTGTTAAAGCGGTTACACAGCGGCAGCGCCGGCGACGATTTCCGACAACTCGGTGGTAATCGCGGCTTGGCGCGTCTTGTTGTAGACGAGCTTTAACTCATTGATGACGTTGCCCGCGTTGTCCGTTGCCGCTTTCATGGCCACCATGCGTGCCGATTGCTCGCTGGCCATGTTTTCGGCAACCGCTTGGTAGACCAGGGATTCGACATAGCGCACCAGCAGATCGTCAATGACAGTCTGCGCGTCCGGTTCGTAGATGTACTCCCACGATGCGCCCGTTTTATTGGCCTGCATTTGTTCGTTGGACAGGGGCAGCAGCTGCTCGACCACCGACTCTTGCTTCATGGTGTTGATGAACTTGGTGTAGCACAGGTACACCGCATTCAACTTGCCTTCTGCGTACTGGTCGAGCAGTGATTTCACTGGCCCAATCAGTTTGTCTAAGTGGGGCTGATCGCCCAAACCGGTGACTTGCGCGACCACTTTCACGCCCGAGCGGTTCAAAAACCCCAGGCCTTTGTTGCCAATGGCCACAGCTTCGACCGCAACGCCTGCACCTTGCAAATCACGCACCTTGTTGATGACGACGCGCAGCACGTTGGTATTCAAACCACCGCACAGGCCTTTGTCCGTGGTAACCACGATGACACCGGCCTTTTTCGCGTCGCCGTTCACTTGCATGAACGGGTGCGTGTATTCAGGATTGGCTTCGCCCAGGTGGGCGGCAATGTTGCGGACCTTTTCGCTGTAGGGGCGAGCCGCCAGCATCCGCTCCTGCGCTTTGCGCATTTTGGATGCAGCCACCATTTCCATGGCTTTGGTGATCTTCTTGGTGTTTTCCACCGATTTGATCTGGCTGCGAATTTCCTTACCTACTGCCATAAGGCCTCCTCGTCCGGATTAAGCGAACGACTTCTTGAACGCAGCAATGGCAGCGGTCAATTCGGCTTCGTCCTTGCCTTCTTTGTCGAAGGCGCGGTTGGCGTTCAGGCGGTCAAGCAAAGCGGCGTGGCTGGTTTTCAGGAACTGGTGCAAACCAGCTTCGAAGGCCAACACCTGCTTGACATCCACATCGTCCATATAGCCCTTGTTCACTGCGAACAGGGTTACGCCCATGACGGCGGTGGACAGGGGCGAGTACTGGGCTTGCTTGAGCAATTCAGTCACGCGGGCACCACGGTCGAGCTGCTTGCGCGTGGCATCGTCCAGGTCCGAGGCAAACTGGGCAAAAGCCGCCAATTCACGGTACTGGGCCAAGTCGGTACGGATACCGCCAGACAGGCCTTTGATCAGCTTGGTCTGAGCGGCACCACCCACGCGGGACACCGAGATACCGGCGTTGATAGCGGGACGGATACCGGCGTTGAACAGGCTGGTTTCCAAGAAAATCTGGCCGTCGGTAATCGAAATCACGTTGGTCGGCACGAAAGCCGAAACGTCACCCGCTTGGGTTTCGATAATGGGCAAGGCGGTCAGCGAGCCGGTTTTGCCTTTGACTTCGCCGTTGGTGAAAGCTTCGACGTAGTCGGCATTCACGCGGGCAGCGCGCTCCAGCAGGCGGCTGTGGAGATAGAACACGTCGCCAGGGAAGGCTTCACGGCCTGGTGGGCGGCGCAGCAGCAGCGACACTTGGCGGTAAGCCACCGCTTGTTTGGAGAGGTCGTCGTACACGATCAGGGCGTCTTCACCGCGATCGCGGAAGTATTCGCCCATGGTGCAGCCCGAGTAGGCCGACACGTACTGCATGGCAGCCGAGTCCGAAGCCGTCGCCGCCACCACGATGGTGTAGTCCATGGCGCCGGCTTGTTCCAGCGCACGCACCACGTTCTTGATCGACGAAGCTTTTTGACCAATGGCCACGTACACGCAGGTCACGCCTTGGCCTTTTTGGTTGATGATGGCATCAATGGCCACGGCCGTTTTACCGGTCTGGCGGTCACCAATGATCAACTCACGCTGACCACGGCCAATCGGCACCATCGAGTCAATCGACTTGATACCGGTTTGCAGCGGCTGGTCCACCGACTGGCGAGCGATCACGCCAGGGGCGACTTTTTCGATCACGTCGGTCATCTTGGCGTTGATCGGGCCTTTGCCGTCAATCGGCTGACCCAGAGCGTTCACCACGCGGCCAATCAGCTCAGGGCCGACGGGCACTTCCAAGATGCGGCCGGTGCATTTAACAACATCACCTTCGGAGATGTGCTCGTAAGCGCCCAAAATCACGGCACCCACGGAATCACGCTCCAAGTTCAAGGCCAGCCCAAACGAGGGTTGGCCATTGGCATCAGCCGGGAATTCGAGCATCTCGCCCTGCATCACATCAGACAAGCCGTGCACGCGCACGATACCGTCGGTCACCGACACCACAGTGCCTTGATTACGGATATCGCTGCCAGCTTCCAGCCCCTCGATGCGGCTCTTAATCAGTTCAGAAATTTCTGCGGGATTGAGTTGCATGACTCTTTCCTTCTTCCTTTAAGTTAGCCCAGTCCTTACACACGATGCATTTGCATTACGCGGTAAGGGCCGCTTTCATTTGTTCCAAACGAGCTTTGACGGAGGTGTCCAGCACCTCATCGCCTACGACAACGCGCACGCCACCGATCAAGCTCTCATCGACCTTGACCGACAGATTCAGCTTGCGTGCAAAGCGCTTTTCCAGCACACCGGCCAAGTCGGCCAGCGCTGCTTCATCCATCGGGAAGGCGCTGTACACGACGGCATCCGAAGTGCCGCTGCGTTGATTGACAAGCCCACGAAACTGCACTGCCATTTCGGGCAAGGCATCGAGGCGGCCATTTTCTAGTACGACACGCAAGAAATTGCGTGCCGCATCGGGCAATGCCGAGCGGGCGACACCCGTGATGACACCCAGCACTTGCTCTGGAGTCACTTTAGGGTTGTCGGCCAGCTGGCGCAATTGCGGATCGGCGGCAATCGCCGCCAATTCGTCCACCCAAGCGACAGTACCTTTCAGGTCTGCGCTTTGCGCGCAGGCTTTGAACAAGGCTTCCGCGTAAGGGCGGGCAATGGTGGCGAGTTCTGCCATGGTTGCTCTTCCTTACAGCTCTGTCTTCAGGCGGCTGAGCAAATCAGCATGGGCGCCAGCATTGACTTCCTTGCGCAGGATTTGCTCGGCACCTTTTACGGCCAGTGCGGCCACTTGCTCACGCAGGGCTTCACGGGCGGCAATGGCTTGCTGCTCAGCTTCGGCGCGGGCAGCGGCAACAATTTTGTTACCTTCCTCTGTCGCACGTGCTTTGGCTTCTTCAACGATGGCCTGGGCGCGACGATCGGCGTCCGCAAGGCGCGAAGCTGTTTCGTTGCGTGCCTGGCCCAATTCCTGCTCTACGCGCTGGTTGGCAGCACGCAGTTCGGATTTGGCTTTGTCAGCAGCAGCGAGGCCATCGGCGATTTTCTGGGCTCGCTCATCCAGTGCTTTCGCGATCGGGGGCCACACGAATGTCATCGTGAACCACACCAAGATCAGGAAAACAATGGCCTGAACGAACAGGGTCGCGTTAATACTCACGGCAACACCTTTCTATTCTTCGGCGTTGATGGGAGCTTAGGCCAGGACGAAGGGGTTGGCAAAAGCGAACAGCAGGGCGATAGCGACACCAATCAGGAAAGCAGCGTCGATCAGACCGGCCAAAATAAACATTTTGGTTTGCAGCTCGTTGATCAGTTCAGGCTGGCGAGCAGAAGCCTCCAGGAACTTGCCGCCCATCAGAGCGATACCGATCGAAGCGCCAATCGCGCCCAAACCAACGATCAGACCACAGGCCAGAGCAACGAGACCGAGAATGTTTTCCATGATGACTCCTAGAGATGAAAGAAAGGTTGAAAAGTTAAAGGGAAAGCGAAGGTTTAGTGAGCTTCATGCGCCTGGCCGAGGTAAATCAGCGTCAGCATCATGAAAATGAAGGCTTGCAGGGTGATGATCAAAATATGGAAAATCGCCCAAATCGTGCCTGCAATGATGTGCCCCACGGGGAGCAACACACCAGAGAGCGACATCGCCGCCGCGCCACCCATCAGGGCAATCAGACAGAACACCAACTCACCAGCGTACATGTTGCCAAACAGTCGCATCCCGTGCGATACCGTTTTAGCAACGTATTCAATGATCTGCATGGCAAAGTTCACCACGCCCAAGATAACGGCAAATACAGGGTTTTTGCTGGTGCCAAAGGGGGCGGTAACCAGCTCATGCGCCCAGCCGCCCATTCCTTTGATCTTGACGCTGTACACAAAGCACAGAATCAGCACTGCCGAGGACAGCCCCAGCGTGGTGGAAAGATCGGCCGTGGGCACGACACGCAAGTAGGCATGGGAGTCACCCAGGGCCGTCTGCCACAGCACGGGCAGCAGATCGACGGGCAACATGTCCATGGCGTTCATCGCAAAAATCCAGACAAACACGGTCAGTGCCAGCGGTGCAATGAATTTACGGCTTTGGGCATTGTGGATGTTGGCTTTGGCTTGGTTATCCACCATCTCCACCAGCATTTCTACAGCGGCTTGGAAACGCCCGGGTACGCCAGAGGTGGCCTTGCGGGCACCGAGCCACAGCAGGAACACTGCCAAGGCACCCGTCAGGATACCAACCACAATGGAGTCAATGTTTACCACCGAAAAATCGATGATGCTCTTCTGCTTGATGTTTTGCAGATGTTGCAAGTGGTGAACAATGTATTCACTTGCGGTGGGGGCGTGTGCATCAGCAGCCATCGTACAACTCTTCCCTCAAATATCAGTGGTTTTAGGAGCACTGGCCCGCCCTGTAAACAAGGCCAGCCAATAAGTTTTCATTACCAAGACCAAACCGGCCAGCAGCGCCAACCAATTCAGATCACTTACCAAGCGCGGAGCCGCTGCCAACATGGCAATGCACAGCACCAGCTTCACCAATTCCCAGCCAAAAAGCCGCGCAATAGCTGCACCGGCATGAGTGGCTTGGCGCCCGAGGGCCCGGGCAAAAACCACTGTCGGGAGCAAAATTGCCAACCCGCCGTAGCCTGCCGAGCGCCCTGCCGCTGCACCTGCAATCAGCCAAGCAACCAAAGCAACCAGCAACGTTACCACGCACTGGCTAGCAATCAAACGACCCACCGATAATTGGGGGTTACGCTGACGCCACGCTTGCGCCTCTTGCGCATTTAAGGGCTTGAATTGTGACTCTTGAGCCTCAAATTCCGAATCCTGAGTCCATTGATCCATGGTATTGAACTGTCCTCAGTACAGTTGGAACTTTTTACAAAATCCTCTGATTATACGTAGAAACCCCGGCAGGTTGGGGCCATTATTGGCCGCTGGTACGTGTTTCTACCCAATACTCACCCCGTTGGGGGCTGTTCAACGCCAGGCCAGCCATGCTGCCAAGCACGGCACTGGCCAGGCCCCCTGTTTTGATTCAAAAAATTTCTTATGCCTGCTACAGAGACTGCCGCCCATCCGCGCAAGGACTCGTTGATCGAGTACCCCAGCCTTTTCCCCATCAAAGTCATGGGGTTGCATACCGAGGATTTGGTCCACACTGTGCACCAAATTGCAAAACAGTTTGACCCTTTTTACGATGAAAAAACCGTCGAATTGCGCCCTAGCAGCGGTGGGAAATATTTGGGCGTAACCATTACCGTCACGGCCACCAGCCGCGAACAATTGGACAACTTGTACCTCGCCCTCACGGGCCACCCCAGCGTCAAAGTGGTGCTCTGATGCAAGCCAGCGCTCCTGCCGCCCTGGACATTCGCTTTCTTGGCCGGGTGGATTACGCCTGCGCCGTCGCTGCCATGCAAAGCATGACCGCAGCGCGTGGGCCGCACACGCCCGATGCGCTGTGGCTGTGCGAGCACCCACCCACCTTTACCCAAGGGCTGGCCGGCAAGGCCGAGCATGTGCTGACTGCAGGCAGCATTCCCGTGGTGGCCACCAACCGGGGCGGGCAGGTGACGTACCACGGCCCTGGGCAGGTGGTGGCCTACCCTTTGCTTGATTTTCAACGCCGGGGGTACTTTGTGAAAGAGTACGTCCACCGCCTCGAAGAGGCCACAATCCGCACCCTGGCGCACTTTGGCATTACGGGCCACCGCGTGGCCGGTGCCCCCGGCATTTATGTGCGCCTGGACGATCCAGCCAGCCATGCCGCGTTGCCCCAGCGCCCCCAGCGGCGCTTACCGGGCAGCGCCGCGCCGCAGCCTGATTTCACCGGCCTGGGCAAGATCGCAGCACTGGGCATCAAGGTCAGCCGCCACTGCAGCTACCACGGTTTGGCACTGAACGTGGCGATGGATTTGGAGCCTTTCCAGCGCATCCATCCCTGCGGTTATTTGGATTTGGCCACGGTCGATATGCGCCGCTGTGGCGTGGCAACAGATTGGGCAGACGTGGCGGTGGTACTGGCCCAGCAGCTGCAAGCTTTATTAAATTAATAGCTGGTTGCGCTTTATTTGAATTGATTAACTACTGTTTTAATCAAAAATTGCGATAAATAAAGCGCTTACAGCTATCAATAAAAAACCCCTGCGCCGCTTAAAGTGCAGGGGTTTTTGATGGAACAAGGCGTTCTTGGCGTGTTGTTAAACCACGGCCCCTGCGTTGGGGTCGTTGGGATCGTGGCTTTCTTTCTTGGTTTTGACCAAATCCTCGCGCTTGACACCCAGCCACATGACCAGGGCCGAGCCGACAAAGATGGACGAGTAAATGCCAAACACGATGCCAATCGTCAGCGCCAGCGCAAAGTAGTGCAGGCTGGGGCCACCGAAGAAGAGCATGGCCAGCACCACCGCCTCGGTCGAGGCGTGGGTGATGATGGTGCGGCTCATGGTGGAAGTGATGGCGTGGTCGATCACGGCTGGGGTGCTGATGTTGCGTGTCTTGCGGAATTTTTCGCGGATGCGGTCGAACACCACCACCGATTCGTTCACCGAGTAGCCCAGCACGGCCAGCACACCGGCCAGCACGGACAGCGAAAACTCCCACTGGAAGAAGGCAAAAAAGCCCAGGATGATGACCACGTCGTGAAAGTTGGCGAACGCAGCGGACACGCCAAACTTCCATTCAAAGCGAAACGCCAAGTAGATGATGATGCCCAGCATCACCACGCCCAGCGCCAGCAGGCCGTTGGTCATGAGCTCCTCGCCCACCTGGGGGCCGACGAATTCGGTGCGGCGCAGCTCCACCCCGGCATCCTGGGCGCGCAGTGCGGTGAGGACTTGCTCGCTTTGCTGAGCGGAGGTAACGCCCTTTTGCACCGGCAGGCGGATCATCACATCGCGGGCGGTGCCAAAGTTTTGCACCACCACGTCGCGGTAGCCCAGGCTGCCCACAGTCTCGCGCACCTTGGGCAGGTCGGCCGCCTGGGTGTAGGACACCTCCATGACGGTGCCGCCGGTGAACTCCACCGACAGGTGCAGTCCACGCGTGACCAGGAAGAACACGGCCAGGACGAAGGTCAGAATTGAAATCACGTTGAAAATCAACGCGTATTTCATGAAGGGAATGTCTTTGCGGATGCGGAAAAACTCCATGTCATCCTCCTTTAGGGTTGGTCGGTCTTGGCCGGGGACTGCAGCGGCGAGGTGGCAATCGAAGCCAGCGATGCGCCGGTGGGAGCGGTATCCGCCTCCGGCTCTGGCTTCCAGACTTGGCCGATGGACAGGCTCTTGAGCTTTTTCTTGCCGCCGTACCACAGGTTCACCAGGCCGCGCGAGAAGAACACCGCCGAGAACATGCTGGTGGCAATGCCGATGCAGTGCACCACGGCAAAGCCGCGCACCACGCCCGAGCCAAAGGCCAGCAGGGCCAGACCGACGATCAGCGTCGTCAAGTTGGAGTCCAAGATGGTCGCCCAAGCCCGGTCGTAACCGGCGTGGATGGCTTGCTGGGGCGAGAGGCCGGCGCGCAGCTCTTCGCGAATGCGCTCGTTGATGAGCACGTTGGAGTCAATGGCCACGCCAATGGCCAGCGCCATGGCGGCAATGCCAGGCAGAGTCAAGGTGGCTTGCAGCATGGACAGCACGGCCATCAAGAGCAACACGTTTACGCCCAAAGCGATGGCGGAGAACACGCCAAACAGCGCGTAGTAGGCGCACATGAAGACGGCAATGGCCACCATGCCCCAGACCACAGAGTCAATGCCGCGCTGGATGTTATCGGCGCCCAGGCTGGGGCCGATGGTGTATTCCTCAATGATGTCCATGGGTGCGGCCAGCGAACCTGCCCGCAGCAGCAGCGCGGTGTCGCTGGCTTCTTGCGCCGTCATGCGGCCCGAGATTTGTACCCGGCCGCCGCCGATTTCGCTGCGGATGACCGGGGCGGTGACCACTTCGCCCTTGCCTTTTTCAAACAAGATGATGGCCATGCGCTTGCCAATGCTCTCGCGCGTGATGTCTTTGAAAACGCGCGCGCCTTTGGCATCGAGCACCAGGTTCACGGTGGGCTCTTGCGTTTGGCTGTCAAAACCGGGCTGGGCATCGGTCAGGTTCTCACCGGTCAGGATGACCTGCTTGTACACGATCACGGCCTGGCCGTTGCGGTCCAGGTAGCGCTCGGCACCAAAGGGCACCGGCGCGGTGCCCAGTTCAGCGGCGCGGCCTTCGGAGGACTCATCCACCATGCGCAGCTCCAGCGTGGCGGTGCGGCCCAAGATGTCCTTGGCCTTGGCGGTGTCCTGCACGCCGGGCAGTTGCACCACGATGCGATCCAGGCCTTGTTGCTGGATCACCGGCTCGGCCACGCCCAGCTCGTTGATGCGGTTGTGCAAGGTGGTGATGTTTTGCTTGAGCGCCTGCTCCTGCACTTTGCGCAGGGCTTCGGGCTTGATGCTGGCGCGGATGCGCTGCTCGCTGCCACTGCCCAGCACCTGGGCTTGCAGGTCGGGCAGTTGGTCGGTGATCAGGTTGCGGGTGGCGGTGATGTCGGCCTCGTTGCGCAAACGGATTTCTACGGTTTGCCCATCCCGGGTGATGCCGCCATGGCGGATGCCCTTGTCCCGCAGCATGGTGCGCAAGTCACCCGCCAGGGATTCTGTCTTTTTGGTCAGCGCAGCGTCCATGTCCACCTGCAGCATGAAGTGCACGCCGCCGCGCAGGTCCAGCCCCAGGTACATGGGTTGGGCCCCCAGGGCCGAGAGCCAGGCGGGGGTGCGCGGCACCAGGTTCAGCGCCACGATAAACATCGGGTCGGTGGGGTCGGTGATGAGCGCTTTTTCAATGGCGTCTTTGGCCTTGAGCTGCTCGTCGGGCGTGGCGAACCGGGCGCGAACCGAGTTGCCTTCCAGCCCCAGGGTGTCGGGCGTTACGCCGGCCGCTTGCAAGGCCGCTTCCACCTGTTTCAAGGTGCTCAGATCAACTTTGAGGGTGGCTTTGGCCGACGACACCTGCACGGCAGGGGCCTCGCCAAAAAAATTGGGCAGGGTGAAGATCACCCCAATCAGCAACGCTATCCCTAAGATAGCGTACTTCCAGAATGGATAACGATTCATAACGGCGCGAGGGTCAAGGCCTGCAGTGCGCTGCAGGACAGCGCCCCTGCAGCCGGGATTATTTCAAAGAGCCTTTGGGCAAGACTTGCGTCACGGCTTGGCGCTGCACTTGCACTTTCACGCCGCTGGCAATTTCGATAAACAGGTGCTGCTCGTCCAGATCGGCCACACGGCCCAGCAAGCCACCGGCGGTGACCACTTCATCCCCTTTGGCCAGCGCCTCCACCATGGCACGGTGCTCTTTTTGGCGTTTCATTTGTGGCCGGATCATGATGAAGTACAGGGCCACAAACATCAGCGCCAGCGGCAAGAACTGACCCAGCTGGCTCATGATGTCGCCACCGGCAGCGGGGGCAGTTTGGGCAAAAGCAGAAGAAATAAACACAAAAGACTCCACAAAAAAAGAGGGGGGGTAACGGGCAAGACAGTGCCCTCAGCGGGCCAGCCCAAGGCTTTGCTACAAACCCTTCATTGTAGGGCCACGCCTTTGGCGGCCACAAAAATCAACGCTATCTAACGAAGCCGGTCATGCCAAACGCACAAAAGCCAGCAAGGGTTTGTACTAGGTTTTTTTACGGAATGGCGCAGCGCATTGAAAAATCTGGCCTGAAAGCTATTTTTCTCTGCAGGCAAGGCCGACACGGTGACACCGATCCCCCCTACACTTGCGCCCGCAATTTGTAAGGAGACGATAAGTATGCGCATTTTGATTGCCGAAGATGACCAAGTCCTGGCGGATGGCTTGCTGCGCAGCTTGAGAACCTCTGGCGCCGTGGTGGATCACGTGGCCAACGGCGCCGAGGCCGATACCGCCTTGGTCACGCACAACCATTTTGACCTGCTGATTTTGGATTTGGGCTTGCCGCGCATCCATGGGCTGGAGGTGTTGCGCCGCCTGCGCAGCCGTGGCGACAGCCTGCCGGTGCTGATTTTGACGGCCGCCGATGCCGTGGAAGAGCGCGTCAAAGGCCTGGACTTGGGGGCCGATGACTACATGGCCAAGCCCTTTAGCCTGCAAGAGCTGGAGGCGCGGGTGCGCGCCCTGGCCCGCCGGGGCATGGGCAACTCCACCAGCACCATCAAGCATGGCCCGCTGACCTACGACCAAGCGGGCCGCGTGGCCACCATTGACGGCAAGATGGTCGAGCTGTCCGCCCGCGAGCTGGGCCTGCTGGAGGTGCTGCTGCAGCGCGCGGGCCGCTTGGTCAGCAAAGAGCAATTGGTCGAGCGCCTGTGCGAGTGGGGCGAAGAGGTGAGCAACAACGCCATCGAGGTCTATATCCACCGCCTGCGCAAAAAGATTGAAAAAGGCCCCATCCGTATCGCCACGGTGCGGGGCCTGGGGTATTGCCTGGAAAAAATTCCGGGTTGATCAGTGGTGGTGCCCGTGGCCGCCATGCACGTGGCGGTGGGCGATTTCTTCGGCAGTGGCCGCACGCACCTCGGTCACGCTGGCGGTAAAGCGCAGGGCTTTGCCCGCCAGGGGGTGGTTGCCGTCCAGCAGCACCACGGGGCCTTTGATTTTCACGACGTTGTACACCTGCGGCTCGCCTTGGTCGTTGCTGCCGCGCAGCTGGCCGCCGACTTTCACGCCGGGGGGAAAGTCGCCTTTGGGGATGGTGCGCTTGAGGCTGTTGTCAATGGCACCAAAGGCATCTTCAACGGCCAGGTCCACGGTCACGCTGTCGCCCACGGTTTTGTCGGCCAGGGCCGCTTCCACTTTCGGAAAAATATTTTCATACCCGCCGTGCAGGTAGGCCATATGGCCTTTGTCCAGCAGTTTCAAGGCGCTGCCATTGGGCAGCAATTCATGCACGGTGTAGCGCAGGGTGACGGCGGTGTCTTGGGTAATGGGCATGGGATGGTGGGTGAAAACAAAACAAGGCGGCCATTGTCGCTGATGCCAGCGCTGGGCCACTGGAGGGGGATTAGGCCGCTGCTGGGGGGCGCTCATCCTCGGTTTTTCCGGGGCGACGGGCAAAGCGCCGGGGCACGGGGCCGTGTACGGGGGCGCTTTCTGGCCAGGGCCAGCCACCGAACTGGGTGCGGCGGTAGTCGCTGATGGCTTGGTGGATTTCGGCCTCGGTGTTCATCACAAAGGGGCCGTAGCGGGCCACGGGCTCGTCAATCGGCACGCCTTGCAGCAGCAGCAAGGCGGCGGTTTGCTGGCCAGTGTTGTGCAGTTGCACGGCGTGCTGGCTGTCTAATTGCAGAGCTGTTTGCGCTTGCTCTGCTTTGTTTTCAACACTTAAACCATCACCTTCATACCAATAAAGTACGCGACCAGCTTCTTTATTGGTAGCAGCAGGCAGCTGCCACTGCGCCCCAGGGGCCAGTTCGATGATCCACACGGCCACATCGCTGCCGGCTTGGGCGGCCCACGAGGCCGGTGGTGGCGGCAAGGGTGCTTCAGCCCCCGGCAAGGGGCCCGCGACCACGGTGACGGTGGTGGTGTGGCCGGCTGCGTCGTGGTGGTGCAGGCGGGGGATGGTCTCGTTCCAGTACATGGTGAAGTGGGCGGGGTCCATCTTGTGGCTGGCGGGCAGGTTCAGCCAGATTTGGAAGAGCTGCAGCGGGTTGGGCCGGTCGGTGTGCAGCAGGGGAAACATCTCGGTGTGCTGCACGCCGCTGCCCGCCGTCATCCACTGCACGTCGCCTTCGCCAAAGCGGGCCATGGCACCCAGCGAGTCGGCGTGGTCGAGCATGCCCTGGCGCACCAGGGTGATGGTTTCAAACCCCCGGTGCGGGTGCACGGGGAAGCCCGGCACGGTGTGGCCGTGGTACATGTTCCAGCCGTCTTGGCCGCTGAAGTCATGGCCCAGATTGCGCCCGGTGAGCAGGGCCGCATCGGGGCCATACGCGCCATTGCCCTTTGGGTAGGCATCCAGATGGTGGGCACAGAATAAAAAGGGGTTCATGCACGGCCATTGGCTGCCCAGGGGCAGGCGGCGCAGGATGGGGGAGGAGGAGGACGACATCAGCAAACCTTTCAAACCAGCGCCAGCCCCAAAACACTGAGAACGTGTTCATGGTCTCGAATGAAGGTGTGGGGGATGCGGTTCGGGATGGGTTGCGAGGCGCAAACCACAGCAATAGCTTGGCTATTGCGAGGATTTGCAACGACGCAGACCGCCCGAAGCCGCGCCCGCACACCCATGAGGAGATCGTGAACACGTTCTGAGGGCCGCGCGTGGTGAATAGTTGCAGCTTCAGCGCGGTTTTACTAGGGCCGCAATGCACAACACACTGTTGCCAGAAAAGCGCCGTGGGGTGCGTTAGGAGCTTACTGAATGCAAAGCGATGCGCAGGCCATCGGCGTGCACCGTGATGTCGCCCACCGCCAGATGCAAGCGGCTCAGTTGCTGTTGCTGCTCAGCGCTCAAGGTGTACAGCGGCCAGTCTTGCAGCACGTGCTCGACCACATACGGGCCGTAGGCGCTGAACATTTGCGCCAACGCTTCGGGGGCTCCATCCAAGCGCATTTGCTGCACTTGCACCTGCTGGGCCTGTACGCTGGCGGTGGCCGCATCGAAGACCAGGGTGCAGCGCAGGCTGACCGCTCCGGTGTACACCTTGCCCAGCGCGGGGCCGGACAGCGCCGCTTGCAGCAGGGCCTCGATTTGCTGGGTTGGGGGGTGCAGGGTCAGCACCGGCTGGGCCAGACTCAATTGCAACAACCCCGCCAAGGGCAAGTCATGCGGAAAACGCCGCTGCAGGGCCGCCTCGATGGTTTCAGTGCCAATGAGCCACTGCGTGGGTACCGCCGGGCTGCAGGCGGCAAGCAAGGCCCCCAACGGCAGCACAGCAAGGAAAGAACGGCGTTGCATGACAACTCTTTTGTAAAAGGCAATGTGAAAGGCGATGGCAGAGTGCGCCGGGGCTTGCGGCCGGGGTTGGACCTGCAGGCCCTCCAAGATGTCGGCCAGTGTGTTTATTTCAAGGGGCTTTTGACCGATTAAGCCTGAAAAAATCGCGCTCACCCGCGCAAACAGCCTAATGCTGGCATCATCGCGGGCTTTGGTTTTTTCTTTGCAGCCTTGGCTGCCCGCCCATGACTGATACCACCGCTGCTGCTGCCTCGCCCGAGGCCTCGACCTTGCCCCCCGCCAACACGGCCGCCGTAAAGCGGGGCCCGCACCCCGTTTTGCTGCAATTGGCGCAGCTGTACCCGGCCCTGTTTGGGGCCACCGTGCAGCCGCTCAAACGCGGCATTTTTCAAGACCTGCTGGCCGCCCATGGCGAGACGCTGGACAAAGCCGGGCTGAAAGTGGCCATGGCCATCCACACCCGCTCCACCCGCTACCTGCAGGCCGTGGCCAGCGGGGCGCAGCGCCATGATTTGCAAGGCAATGCGGTCGAACCCATGGCCCCCGAGCATGTCCTGCACGCCGTGCTGGAAGTGTTCAAACGCCGCAAACCCCGCCCCGGCGAGACGGTCGAAGAGCAGCAACAGCGCCTGCAACGGCGCATTGCCCAGCTCTTTATGGACAGCGGCCTGACGCGCGAAGCCTTTTTAGAACGGGCCAACACCAAAGAGCCCAAGGCGCTGGAGACCATCACCGCCGCGCTGGACTACGCCGCCGAGCAAGATGCCCGCGCCGAAGCCGTGCAGCGCTCTTTTGCGGCCAGCGGCGCGGCCACCCCGGCCGCCTTTGCCCAGATGTACGGCATGCACCCCAAAGCCGTTGAGCGCCAACTGGCCCGCGCCGCGCAGCTGCAAAACCTGCAGTCTTAGAACGTGTTCACGCTCTGCGCGCGAAGGGGTGCGGGATGCGGATCGGGATGGGCTGCAAGGCGCAAACCACAGACATAGCCGTAGCTATGGCGAGGATTTGCAACGCCGCAGACCGCCCGAGGCCGCGACTGCACAC
>OBMA010000419.1_pt1 | contig 25037 bp, 17 predicted proteins | sample 1539141 | NCBI WGS metagenome assembly OBMA01 (sample SAMEA3991484, study PRJEB22521) | metagenome | biome: anthropogenic terrestrial biome; feature: sewage plant; material: raw primary sludge | place: Sweden | collected 2012-09-26
CACGCCCGATTTGAAGTGTTACCAGTATAACGTGCATGGCTGGCACTTACTCCCCAACCTGCAGCAAGTACGATAATTAAAGCGATCACGCATGTAAGTATTATCTCTATCGCTGCCTGTCCGATTCCCATCTGTTTTATCATTCCATTCTTGGAATCAACAAACAGCATCATATGAAAACCGGGACGTGTTTTCGATTCTTTGCTGACAGAATCTTTCTTATTTTTCTGATCAGTATCCGAAACCGGCTGTTCATTTTCCTTTTCTTTATCGTCATTTTTCATCTGATCATCCATCGATCAAGATACCTCCTTGGTGATTTTCTTTTCTCGGCTTTCTCCATTCATTATCAAAATGGAAAAAGCTTCCTTAAAATACTGCATAAACACAGTTTAATATATCACATTTGTACAATATCGGCAATATACAGAAAAAATTATGAAATACTATAAATTTTTCTTTACATTTCTTTTTTGCTATGGTATTGTTATTTCGTTGTAAGTAACATTAACTTTATTTTTTTTGGAGGTATTTGTAAGATGAACAAAGGTACAGTTAAGTGGTTCAATAATCAGAAGGGTTATGGATTCATCTCAGACGAGAATGGCAAGGACGTATTCGTTCACTATTCAGGACTTAAGATGGACGGCTTCAAGTCTCTTGATGAAGGCGCTTCAGTTGAGTACGATGTAGTAAATGGCGAAAAAGGACCTCAGGCTGTTAACGTCGTAAAGATTGATGCCTGATCGAACCAAAACACAATAATCCGTATCACGATGTGCCTTTTCTATAGATATTGATAGATTGAGCAATAGCGTATGACAGATTAAAAGAAAGACCTATCGAATGATGGGTCTTTTTTTTTATAAAAAAGTAATCACATTTCACCAGCAATGTTGCACAGAACCCCGGATTACAATACTCAATTACGAATACCTCTTCGTTCTTTTTATGATCTCATCAATATTCATATTGCCTCCAAACAAGTCAAGTGCGCTCCCGACAGTCACGTTTACGCGTCCCTTTCCAAGTCTTCCGATCATATCAATGTCATCATAACTGTGTATGCCGCCAGCATATGTGATCTCTTTTCCACTATATTCTCCAAGTAATTCTGCAACGTTTGTCTCTATGCCGTTTGATTTTCCCTCAGCATCAGCTGCATGAACCAGATATCCATCACAGTACTCTTCAAGTTTTTCAAACAATCCTGCTGTGATCACGGTATCCGTAAATTTCTGCCATCTGTCCGTCACTACATAATAATCTTCCTCACGTCGTCGGCAGCTAAGATCAAGTATAATGTGCTCTTTTCCAACTGCACTGCGTAATCTCTTCAGCTTTTCATATGATATTATACCGTCAGAAAAGACATAAGATGTGACTATGACATGTGAGGCTCCGAGATCAATAAATGACTGCGCATTCTTATCATCTATCCCTCCTCCGATCTCAAGTTCACCGGGATATGATATAAGTGCTGCTTCCGCCTGTCTTTTCGAAGCTTCATAATATTCGCTACCTGATCCATTCAGAATTATCACATGACCGCCGCTAAGACCATGATCATGATAGATTCCCGCATAGTATTCCGCATCCTTCTGCGATACAAAATTCTCATGCGCGATATCTCCCTTATCATGTAACGATGAGCCGATTATCTGTTTGACTTTTCCATTATGGATATCTATGCAGGGTCTGAATTCCATGCTATTCACTCTTCTCAATAAGGCTGCCGTCTCTATATGCTTTCAGGAGATCTTCCAGTTGTGCTATACTTTCTCGTATCTCTGCACCTATATCCGTCTCTGCGATCTTTCGTCTGCGCGGATATGTTTCCACAAAATAAGAATCAGAAAGGATATCTGTCTCATTCTGTATCGCCGATTCGGCAGAAACGAATTTTTCATGTGCTACAAGTCTGAGTCCATATGAACTTGATATAAGTGTATATCCGGCTGTCCCTGTTTTATCCTGATATGCACGTGAAAAACCTCCATCTATTATAAGAAGCTTTCCATTACACTTGACTGGAGACTCTCCATTCTTTCTCTCTACCGGAACATGACCATTTACGATATGCGAATGATCCGTATCAAGGCCAAACTCATTAAGAATGCTGTTGATTACGTTCTCATTATTCAGAAGCGCATAATAACTGTTCTTTACCTCTACATGTGTTTCCGGATCAGACACAAAATATCTTTCAAACGTGGCCATCTTATCCTTGCCGAAGACCGGTGAATCCGGTCCTGCCCAGATATACCACAGGATATCTTGCCCTTTCCTCTTTTCCTCCGGATCATGTGAATAGAATCCTCGACGTGCATAATGGTCAAGCACATCATACAATGCTTTCCCTGAATATTTCTCTCCCTCAATGTTGACTGCCTTAAAACTTCCGTCATCATTCAGCGGTACGCACCCATGATATAACAGATTCGAATTGTAAACTTTATAAAGGCTTCCCTTTGAATAAAGGAACCTTATATCCTTCTGAAGTCTCTCGCTTCGTACAAATGAATGCCTGAGTTTATCGATCACTTCATTTTCTTCAGCCGAAAGTTCATATGGGTTTTCAGGGTCTAACGTCGGAAGGTCACAGTCGATCATGTCATACATCTTTCCGCCGATATTCACCTGTTTTCTCTGAATATCTATCTTGTCGAGAAGAAGTCTGTCATCCATGTTGAATTCCGGATGTCTCTTTATAAGCTGCCCTTCCAGTTTAAACTGTATTACGGATATGGCTTTATGCATCTTTTCGTCAAGATCAAGACTCTTGGTATCATAATCGCTGTTATACTTAATTGCAAAAGCGCTGCAATCACTGTGCTTGTACGTCTTTAACGCAAATGTCGCAAGTGGTATAAGATTGATTCCATACCCCTCTTCAAGTATATCGAGATTCCCATATCTGGCAGAAAATCTTACGACCGTTGCGATACACGCAAGGCTTCCGCAAGCAGCTCCCATCCAGACAACATCATGATTTCCCCATTGGATATCAACCGAATGATAATGTCTGAGCGTTTCCATTATGATATGTGGCCCCGGTCCTCTGTCAAAGATATCTCCAACGATATGAAGATGATCGATTACGAGCCTCTGAATCAGATTGCTGAGCGCTACTATAAGTTCAGGTGCTCTTCCTATCCTGATTATCGTCTCGATGATTGAATTGTAGTATTCTTCCTTATCGACAAGCTCTTCCTTTTCAGTGATAAGTTCTTCTATGATATATGCAAAATCCTTCGGCAGAGCTTTTCTTACTTTTGATCTTGTATACTTTGATGCTACCCTTTTGGTGATCTGGACGAGCCTGTGTATTGTTATCTTGTACCAATCGGATATGTTATCCTCATTCTGCATAACAATATCCAGTTTCTCTTCAGGATAATAGATGAGTGTTGCAAGACTCTTTTTATCTTTCCCTGTCAACGTATTTCCAAACTCTTCCTCAATCTTACGTTTTACTGAACCTGATCCATTCTTAAGAACATGATTAAACTGCTCATACTCTCCGTGAATATCAGTAAGAAAATGTTCAGTTGATTTAGGCAGATTGAGTATTGATTGAAGATTGATAATCTCAGTCGAAGCCGCGGCTATTGTTGGATACTGCTTAGAAAGACTCTTAAGAAACTTCAGTTCATCATTTTCATCCATGTGTAAGTCCACCCCATAAATCTTGTTTTTTGCAAATAAAATACATTAGTTATCTTATTGTTTATAATAAGACCTGATGTTCATGCCCCTATAACATCAGACATATCATACATTCCCGGTTTCATGCCGCTTAAGAATTTTGCTGCACTGAGTGCGCCCTTTGCAAATATAGCACGTGAATATGCACGGTGTGAGAATGTAACAACTTCATCTGTTCCCGCAAAGATGACATCGTGATCCCCGACTATCGTTCCGCCTCTCACAGAGGAAATACCTATTTCGTTCTTTGGGCGCTTTTCACGTCTCTCACTTCTATCGTAAACGTATCCGTACTTTTCATCAAGTGCATCATTCATCACATCCGCAAGTGCGACTGCCGTTCCACTCGGTGCATCAAGTTTCTGATTGTGATGTTTTTCAACTATCTCGATATCGAATCCCGCTTCTGCAAATATCGGTGCCGCTTCCGCAAGTGCTTTCATTAGGACATTTATTCCAAGCGACATATTTGAAGAACGTAGGATTGCTACTTTTTCAGATGCTTTCTTTACTTTTCCGATCTGCTCATCGTTAAGACCTGTTGTGCAGACAACGCATGGAATCTTCTTATTTACACAGAAATCCATAAGTGTGTCTATTGCAGCCGGATTGCTGAAATCAATTACAGCGTCGGCTTCCAGGGTACATTCCGATACAGAAGAAAATACCGGATAACTGTTATGTCCATCATCTCTGGCATCTACGCCTGCAACTACCTCAAGCGTTTCATCTTCCGCCGCCATCTGAGTAATGAACTGACCCATACGGCCATTGCAGCCGTTGATTATTATTTTTGTCATTTACCCAACCTCCGAATTATATTTAAATGATACGAATCGCAGCTACAATCCTGCAAATATTCATATCATCAGATGAGTCCGTAGTCTTTAAGTGATTTTGTAAGTCTTTCCTTATCCGCCTCATTCATCGGTGACATCGGCATACGAAGCGGTCCGACTTCTTTTCCCATAATATTGAGCGCTGTCTTTACCGGGATAGGATTGACTTCGCAGAAAAGAGAATCTATAAGATCTATCGCCTCAAGCTGAGCTCTGCATGCGCCTTTGGTATCACCTGCAAAGAACTTTGCGCAGATTTCATGTGTCTTCTTTGGTGCCACATTCGCAAGAACCGAGATGACTCCAAGTCCGCCAAGTGACATGATCGGCACTGCCTGATCATCATTGCCTGAGTAAAGATCCACGCAGCCGTCAGCAAGTGACATGATCTTTGCGATCTGTGAGATATTGCCGCTTGCTTCTTTTACACCTACGATATTTTTTACGTCGCGGCACAGTCTTACAAGTGTCTGCGGAAGGATATTACATCCGGTACGGCTTGGTACATTATAAAGGATGATCGGCTTTATAGTGCTGTCCGCTATCGCCTTAAAATGATCATACAAGCCATCCTGCGTCGCCTTATTATAATAAGGTGTCACTACAAGAAGACCATCAACTCCATACGATGATGCCTGCTGTGAAAGAAAGATGGCTGTCCTTGTGCAATTTGAACCCGTTCCGGCAATGACCGGGACACGTCCTGCAACTTTATCGACACAATACTTTATCACTTTCAGATGCTCTTCCTCCGTAAGTGTCGCTGCCTCTCCGGTAGTTCCGCATACTATGATCGCATCTATGGAGCCTTCTATCTGTTCTTCAATGAATTCGCCAAATTTGTCATAATTTACACTTCCGTCCTCGTTAAATGGAGTTATGATTGCAACTCCTGCACCCTTGAATATAGCCATAATGCTCCTTTCCGCGGTATTTTCCGCACTTTACAGGTAAAAAATAACCGGCTTCCTAGAGGCCGGCATAATAGTTGTATCCAACTAAATGATAGCGCCCCATCAGAAACTGATGACAGTCATACATCTGTTCGGTGTATGCCCAAGCAACAGGAATCCCGAATTCCTGTCCTTTCGGCGCGTCAGCCTTTCCATCTCCATCAACTGTCTCGGATACATCCAAAGAAGTACTCTTTTGACACGCAACCTCTATCTAATATTCTATTCCAATTTCAGAAGACTTATTATCTTCTGAAACCTTTATCATCGTATCACCGGTGTAAATCCATGTCAACACTGCATATTAATTCTATCATTTTCGTTCCCCTCATTTGCAGGCTTATCATAAACTGGTCATACTTCATCAAGCTTTACAACATTATCTGCTATACTGCACAACTTATCATCAATAGTTATGCCTGTAAGGATTACGTCCATATCTCCACGCAGTTTCAGAAGATCGCATAGCTGATCAGTCGTGATTATCCCTGTATCGATAAGTCCAAGCACTTCATCAAGTATAAGCAGATCACATTCATCCGTGTTCATGATCTTTCTGGCAAAATTAAGACCATTCTGAATATTCTTTGCTTCTTCTAACTGTCGTTCCTGACTCAGCGTAGAATAGACATCCGCAGATTTCTCAAATCTGAAGAACTTTATCTCAGGTTCCAAACGCCTTACATATTCCGAATCCTCAAGTCCCTTGCCCTTAAGAAATTCTATGATGACTGTTGAATCTCCGAGGCACGCTCTCTGAACGGCAGTACCAAGTGCCGCCGGTGATTTGCCATGTCCTTTTCCACAATAGATATTAACGAAGCCCTTATCCATCATACTCTCCTCAAAAAGCATCAACAAAAGATTACATGAATCATAGCACAATGAAATCTCAAAAGCAATTCAGTGCAATTCCGGTGTGACCTGGCGCAGTTGGATCACAGTCTGGATATTCCGGATATTCCGTGTAATTTGGATTTCCCTTGTAATAGGAAAGATTCAGTGCTATACTAAATTGGTTTTTGAACAGAGAAGTGTTGAAAATATGATGTTTCGGTCATTTGACCGAGAAAGAGAGAAACAGGAGTCAAGTATGGTACAGACTAGAAATGATGTAAGAAACGTAGCAATTATCGCCCATGTCGATCACGGCAAGACAACGCTTGTAGATGAGCTTCTCAAGCAGAGCGGTGTTTTTAGGGACAACCAGCAGGTTGCGGAACGTGTAATGGATTCCGGTGCGATCGAACGTGAGCGTGGTATTACCATACTTTCTAAAAATACAGCCGTTATGTATAAGAACACCAAGATCAATATCGTTGATACTCCCGGGCATGCTGATTTCGGCGGCGAAGTTGAGCGTGTACTTAAGATGGTCGACGGCGTTGTACTTGTTGTCGATGCGTTTGAGGGACCCATGCCCCAGACAAAGTTCGTTCTGCAGAAAGCTCTCGACCTTGATCTTCCTGTAGTTGTATGTGTAAATAAATGCGATCGTCCGGAAGCAAGACCTGAACAGGTAGTAGATGAAGTTCTTGAACTCTTCATGGATCTGAACGCAAGTGATGAACAGCTTGACAGCCCCTTCATCTTTGCATCTGCAAAAGCAGGTACAGCGACCGCTGATCTGCGTGTTAAGAATAAGGATATGACGCCTCTTTTTGATGCGATCATCGATCATATTCCCGCACCTAAGGGAGATCCTGAAGCAAGCCTTCAGCTCCTTATAAGCACGATCGATTACAATGAATATGTCGGACGTATCGGTGTTGGCAAGATCACAAGCGGAACGATAAAAGTCAATCAGGATGCCGTTATCGTAAATCACCATGAAGAAGGCAAACAAAAAAAAGTTAAGATCAGTAAGCTCTATGAATATGACGGTCTTAACAAGATTGAAGTAACCGATGCTACTATCGGTGCCATCGTAGCAGTATCAGGCATCGAAGATATCCATATCGGTGATACGCTCTGCTCTCCTGACAATCCGGTTGCGATACCTTTCCAGAAGATTTCAGAGCCTACTATATCAATGCATTTTATCGTAAATGATTCTCCACTTGCCGGACAGGAAGGTAAGTATGTTACAAGCCGTCATATCCGTGACAGGCTGTACAGAGAACTTAACACAGACGTCTCACTCCGTGTTGAAGATACTGACACAACTGAGACATTCAAAGTATCAGGACGTGGTGAACTCCATCTTTCAGTTCTTATCGAGACAATGCGCCGTGAAGGATACGAATTTGCAGTCAGCAAAGCTGAAGTAATCTATAAGCGCGATGAGAACGGCAAGCTTCTTGAACCTATGGAAACTGTATATATTGATGTACCAGATGAGTGTACCGGTATCGTTATCCAGAAACTCAGCCAGCGTAAAGCAGAACTGAAAAATATGAATTCTATCTCTAATGGCAGTACAAGACTAGAATTCTATATGCCATCAAGAGGACTTATCGGTTACAGAGGCGATTTCATGACTGATACAAGAGGTGCCGGAATAATGAACACACTCTTTAACGGATATGGTCCGTATAAGGGAGATATTCAGTACCGTAAGCAGGGTTCTCTCATTTCCTTTGAGACAGGTATCTCTGTAACATATGGTCTTTTCCAGGCTCAGGAACGTGGAACTCTCTTCATTGGAGCCGGTGAAAAAGTATATAGTGGAATGGTAATCGGTCAGACAGGAAAAGCTGAAGATGTCGAAGTCAACATCTGTAAGACAAAGCATCTTACAAACACTCGTACTTCAAGTTCTGATGAAGCGCTGAGACTTACACCTAAAAAGATAATGAGTCTCGAGCAGTGCCTCGATTTCATTGATACTGATGAGCTTCTTGAGGTTACTCCTGAGTCACTTCGTATCCGTAAAAAGGTTCTCGATTCACGTATGCGTAAGCGTGCCGGCTTTGCAAGTGCTGCAAAGAATGCCGCTGAAGCAGAAAATTCTGCGAACTGATGATACCGTGTCAAAAGTCATTCTGCTTTCATGCTTGCATGAAAGACAGAACGACCTTATGACACGCTTAAACACAAGGAAGTAGCAATTTGCATAGCAAATCAGCGGATTCCGAGTGTTTAGAGAAGTTGCGCAAAGCAATTCGTAACATCATGATTCATCTACTATAACTCAAAATCACCTTCTGATCTGTCCAATATCTTTATCCTGCCTCCGGTGATATCAGTGATCGAACTTACTATATTATTCTCCCTGTCTTCTGTTACTATGATCGTAAATGAAACTACTGTATCATATGTAATATTTCTTATATCGATAGACTCATTTTCCAGTTCGTATTTTATCTTTCCGAAACTCGTATAATCCGCACTCATTCTAATTTTAATACCATGTGTTATTGTTATGATATCTGCTGCGTTCAGTACCGATCTGGCCGCTTCTGTATATGCTTTTACAAGACCTCCTGTGCCTAGAAGTGTTCCGCCAAAATATCTGGTAACGACTATCACAATATCCTGAATTCCGAAACCGCTTATAACATCCAGTATAGGACGCCCCGCCGTTCCCGAAGGCTCTCCGTCATCACTGCATCTCGTAAGGTTCCCGTTATTTCCGCATATATAAGCAAAGCAGTGATGTTTCGCGTCATAATATCTCTTCCTGCGATCATCTATAAATGCCGAAGCTTCTTCCGGTGAATGAACAGGACAGGCATCTGACAGAAATCGTGATTTTTTTATTATAACTTCCTCTCCTGCACACCTGGCTCTGATAATCTTATATGTTCTTTCCATATGACTCCCTATATTATAATCTGATGCAAATGTCGAAGAAAACGGAGCAATTCGCGGCATTATAACACAATTGCTGCTTTTGACACCCGCATCTTGATATGAACCGCCCTGTAATTACGTAATCATCATTTTACCCTTCGTACCAAAGTGTGTCAAAAGCGTGTCAAAGTCACGTGTTTTCTTGAATTAGACAGAGCTGTCTGTTATAATGCATAATAGGTTTGCGTATTTTCGGATTCGCATCCTGCAAGGAGGATTGATCTGATGGATTACAGTAAAGCAGGAGTTAGGCAGCAACAGAAACTGCTTATCTCTAAATCAATAAAATGGGGCAAAAAGGCTGGTCTTATCGCCGTGAAACTTGTCCTTGTCATTATCCTGGCGTGCATAATCATGGGAATAAGCGGCGGAATCGGCGTTTTCAAAGGTATACTCGCTACTTCTCCTGATATTGGCAACATAGATGTAACGCCTTCCGGATACTCCACTTTTGTATACGACAGCAAGGGAAATCAGACTGCAAAACTCGTTTCAACAGATTCCAACCGTATTCCGGTCACTATGGATCAGGTTCCGAAGGATCTGGCGAATGCTTTCGTTGCAATTGAAGATGTACGTTTTTATCAGCATAACGGTATAGATATCAAGGGAATCATCCGTGCCGGTATAAAGGGACTTACGACTGGCAACTTTTCAGAAGGCGCAAGTACTATCACTCAGCAGCTTCTGAAAAATAACGTATTCACTTCATGGACATCTGAAAATTCATTTTCTGAAAAGATACGTAGAAAGATTCAGGAGCAATATCTTGCGCTCGAACTCGAAAAAGTCATGAGTAAACAAGAGATTCTGATCAACTATATGAATTCGATCAACCTGGGGCAGAATACTCTCGGTGTTCAGGCAGCTTCTCTCAGATATTTCAACAAAGATGTGAGTACATTGACACTCTCTGAATGCGCTGTTATCGCAGGTATAACCCAGAACCCTTCAAAATTCAATCCTATAACGCATCCTGACAATAACAAGCTGCGTCGGGAAAAAGTTCTGCAGAATATGCTCGATCAGGAATATATAACCGAGGATGAATATGAAGAAGCTTTAAGTGATGACGTTTATTCCAGAATTCAGAAAATAGACGCTGAAAATACAGATGATACAGTAAATTCTTATTTTGTAGATGCCCTTACTGAAGATGTCCTGTCTGATCTTGTAGATGCCGGCTATACTGAAACACAGGCATACACTCTGCTCTACAGTGGCGGTCTTAAGATCTATTCCACACAGGATCCTGATATTCAGAAGATATGTGATAATGTATGTTCTGATGAGGACAACTATCCTGCAGATACCAAATGGTATCTAAATTACTCTCTCACCATTCAGAAGAGTGACGGCAGTTTTGAGAACTTCAGTACCGAAATGTTCAAGCAGTATTTTAAGGAACAGAACAGTAGATACAATCTTACATATTCATCAAAAGATGATGCTTATACTGACATCGATACATATAAAGCAGCAGTAATGTCCAGCGGCGATGAGGTTTATGGAGAGAACATCTCTCTTACCCCGCAGCCTCAGATATCATTTACCGTTGAAAACCAGAGCACGGGAGAGATTGTAGCATTAATTGGCGGACGTGGTACAAAATCCGCAAGCCGTACTCTTAACAGAGCAACCGGAACACTTCGTCAACCCGGATCAACATTCAAGGTGGTCTCAACATACGCTCCGGCTCTTGACAGTGCCGGTCTTACACTTGCTTCAGTTCAGGTCGATGAACCTTTCAGTTATGCAAATGGCCGCCCTGTAAAGAACTGGTACAGCGGCTACCGTGGCATATGTTCGCTTCGTGACGGCATAAGAGATTCACTAAATATCGTTGCTGTAAAAACGCTCACACAGATAACTCCGCAGCTTGGATTCGACTACTTAAAGAACTTCGGATTCACCACCCTCGTTGAAAACCGTACGGGGTCAGACGGAAAGACATATTCAGATATCCAGCAGGCACTTGCACTCGGCGGTCTTACTGACGGTGTAACAAATAAGGAGCTTAATGCCGCTTATGCATGTATTGGAAACGGCGGCGTTTATATCAAGCCAAAACTTTACACAAAGATTGTGGATCACGATGGAAAAGTAATACTTGATAATACAGAAGCAGTCTCTAAACAGGTAATAAAACCGACTACAGCATTTCTTCTTACAAGTGCTATGGAAGATGTTGTCACAAGCGGCACCGGTGGATCATGTAACTTTGGCGGCACCGCTATCGCCGGAAAGACCGGAACTACTACTGATTATAAAGATGTATGGTTTTCCGGCTTTACTACAAGCTATACTGCAACAGCATGGGCCGGTTATGATAACAACATCTCGCTCTCATCTTCTGCTGAAAAAGCATTGGCCAAAAAAATATGGCGGGAGTGTATGTCAAAGATCCACGAAAATATTGCCGGAACTACATTCCAGGTTCCTTCCGGAATCGTTCAGGCTACAGTATGTTCAAAGTCCGGAAAGCTTCCTATCTCAGGACTTTGTGACGGAACTCTCAAGACGGAGTATTTTGCAGAAGGTACTGTTCCGACTGAGCAGTGCGATGTTCACTATCAGGGATACATATGCGCATATGATAATCTTCCTGCATGCGATAACTGTCCGTTCAAATACTATGGTGTCCTTGAACGTGCTCCGGGAAGCACTACAACTGCTACAACCGATGAAAATGGCAATGCTGTAACAAGTCAGACGCTTTGTCATCATACTGACGCATTTATGGCTGATCCAAATAATGCAGCTGTAGTACAGCAGGAACAGATCGAACTTCAGCAAAGGCAGGCTGCTGCGGCAGCTGCTGCGGCTGCGGCGGCACAAGATCCGGCGGCTGCGGCTGCCAGCACAGGTACTGCTACCCCGGCTGCCGGTACTGGTACTGCTACCCCGGCTGCCGGTACAGGTACAGGTACTGCAGCAGCTGCTCCTACTCCGGCTGGAGCAGACGGAACTCCACAAGAATAAAAGATGATGCAAGTGTTACGATAGTTTCGAAGAAAACGGAGTAATTCGTAGCATCATGATACAATTACTGCTTTTGACACCAACATCAAAATATTAATACATAAAAGATCCCGGTAAACCATATTAAATGGTCTGCCGGGATCTTATATATATTCATTTGAGATCTGCTGATATGCTCGCGAATCGCGTCTCTCTTATGTTTAAGCGCGTTTATGTGAGTATCAGATTCCCTTTACTTCTTTGATCTTCTCTTCAAGATCTGTTATGCCCTGCTGCGCATTTCTGATATTCCTGCATGCCTCATCAAACTCAGGCTCAGCTTCATTGCCGTGCTCCTCATAATATTTGCGTCCGATCTCAGCATAATTCTTTTTGATGACATCTTCACATGTACCGATCTGATTTCTGTACTTTACGATAGTTGTTGCATCTTTTGCTTTACCATATACCTGTTTGCCTGTTTCTGAGATCGCATCTACTGTCTTTTCAAAAAAATCCATATCGTTCCTCCTTATTTTCATCTAATCCTCAGTGTCTGAATACTATCTCTCCTGTTGCCGGATTCATACTCTCGACAATGGCAAGTGATTCTACTCTTATGCCTTCGCCCCTTATAGACTTTCCTCCGGTCTGAAAACCTTTTTCTACAGCTATACCAACACCTTCGATCGATGCTCCTGCATTTCTCACTATATCTATAAGTCCAAGAGCCGCGCATCCATTTGCAAGAAAATCATCAATTATAAGAACGTGATCGTCAGGACCCAGATACTTCTTGGATACGATCACATCATATACTCTCTTGTGTGTAAATGACTTGATCTTCGTAGAGTACTGTTCGCCGTCCAGATTAATGCTCTGCGATTTCTTTGCGAACACTACGGGGATATTCCCGAAATACTGCGCCGCTATACATGCGATACCGATGCCTGACGCTTCTATTGTCAGAATCTTGTTTATCTCACTGCTTGGGAATAATCTTCTGAATTCCTTCCCCATTTCCTGATACAGGCTTATGTCCATCTGGTGATTAAGAAAACTGTCAACCTTAAGAACATCCCCTTCCTTAACAATTCCATCTTTCCTTATTCTCTCTTCTAGAAGCTGCACTCCAACTTACCTCCCGATGACATCACGCCATCAATTATTTTTCTTATCTGCCTTATGCTTTATCTTTTTCAGGCTTATCTCCGGTATTACCAAATCCGGAAGTGATACATTTGGAAGCTGTAGCGCAAATTCCTTAGTATCCGCGATATTTCTTTCTTTCATAAGCCGTTCATACGGTGTTACTGCCTCTTTCCAGAACTTTATAAGTGTACGCATATTCTCAACAGGCCGCATAAGAATCGCATTCTGCATTGAAAGCTGCACATCATGCATCATCTTCTCCCCTGTTACTGAATAATAGTTACCCGGAAGCGACATTCTATGATAAAGCGCATATGAAAGTTTATCAGCTGTCTTTTGAATGCTGTATCCTGTATTTTCCTCATCTGAAGCATATCCTGCTATAAAATTATGTGTAACGCCGGCACGTGCCTCGATCACTTCCTTAAGGTTATCTTCATCAGCAAAGTCTCCGCTTATAATATATGCTGTAGGCTTATCACGGACTATATCGTTAAGCGGGCTGCAGAACTGTCTATCCTCATACATCTGGAAAATATACCCTGTAGAGTGATCTTTTATCTCAAATGCAAATACGACCGCGTCTGCCATTGCAAGCTTACTATGCATCATAAGTTCAAATCCATCCTTATATATGCACTTGCTATTGACCGCACATTTAAGGCATCCGCAACATCCTGCCTTAAAATGCTTATAATGAAGATTTTCAACATCAGATTCATATTTTAGCGCATGTCTGAAATCAATGATCATGCTGCGCAAATGCTGATTTTCTTTTGCACAATCTGTGATTATCAGAACTTTATACTGTGAATCCTTTGGCGCCCTTGGTATTGACGGAATATATGATTCTTTTTTCTTATCTTTTTTCTGCTCGGATATATCCTTCTCCTCGCAGTACTCATCTTCTACAACACAGTGTCTGATGTAATTCCAGAATTTAATGACATCAAGCTGCCCTTTTTTGGTAAGAAGATCGCCATTCTTTAGCGATATGCCGGGCAGAACCTTAAGACCCAGATCATTACAATTTTCTTCTATATAGCGGTGTGCTGTCATATCAAAGAAATGATCCGATGTCGTGATCTGTGTCACATATTTTCCCTTAAGACTACTGCATTCTGATTTCAGTATCTCAATAAAATGCATCATCTGGCTTGGTACCATCATCGCATAGACAGGATAGCAGAACACTATAAGATCAGCATCTTTTACCGCCGCAGATGCGGCTTCAAAATTCTTCACAAGCTGATCTATATTCGCAGCAGCATGAATGACGCTATACTTGTCATCCGCAAATTTCATATGCAGATATCTCGCTGTCTGGTAAGTTATGCTGTCTTCACCCTTTGGGCTTCCATTTATTACCAGGATCTTCATAATTCCGCCTCCCATGTTGACACCGATATCATTTTGATTTTATCACTTTCAGATATCATCTACAAGGAATAAAGCACATTCTTGAAACGATCATGGTCGTATGTTATCATTAACATGCTGCAGTGCAGAATACATATACACACAGCACTGAAACGGAGATATTATGGTATTCAGTTCTATGATCTTCATGTGGATATTTCTCCCGGTCGTCTTCTTATTGGGAAGACTCATTAAGGCACCCAGATATCAGAACATCCTGCTCCTTATAGCAAGTCTCTTTTTTTATGCCTGGGGAGAGCCTGCATATTTTCTACTGTTGCTGATCTCGATAGCCATGAACTATTTTATCGGTCTTGCTATCGGAACCCGCCCTGAAATATCAGATCCCGGCACACGCAGAAAACTCATGCTGATCATTGGCATAGCTGCCAATCTTGGAATACTTGGATATTACAAATACAGCAATTTCTTCCTCAACACTCTTGACCATATGATTCCCGGCACCTCTCTGCCCAGAACATCAATAGCGCTTCCTCTTGGGATATCTTTCTTTACATTTCAGGAACTCTCATATCTCATTGACCTCTATCGTGGAAAATTTCCCGTTCAAAAGAATCCTCTTGATCTTGGGCTATATGTATCTTTCTTCCCCAAGCTTATTCAGGGACCGATCGTCTTATATCGTGACTTCGAAAAAGAGCTGTACGAGCGCACACAGAGTTCAGAAAAAACAGCTGAGGGCATACGTCGTTTCATATACGGACTTGGAAAAAAAGTTCTAATTGCTGATGTACTTGGAATCGCTGCGGACAAGATGTTCGCTCTCGATCCTTCCGCCATGACCCCTATTGTCGCATGGTGTGCCGCATTTTTCTATACAATGCAGATCTATTATGATTTCTCCGGATATTCCGATATGGCAGTCGGCATTGGTAAGATGTTCGGCTTCACGATAACTGAAAACTTTGATTATCCATATCTTTCATCTTCTATTCGCGAATTCTGGCGCAGATGGCATATAACGCTCGGCACATGGTTTCGTGAGTACCTGTATATTCCTCTCGGCGGAAATCGTAAAGGGAAATTCAGGACATACCTTAACCTTATAATCGTATTTGCCGCAACAGGTCTGTGGCATGGTGCAAGCTGGAACTTCATAGGCTGGGGTCTTTATCACGGCTTCTTCATAGTTATAGAACGCATGGGGCTTGACAAGTTCCTTAAAAAACATAAACTGTTCAGCCATATATATGCATTCTTCATCGTCATGATCGGCTGGGTATTCTTCCGTGCCGGAAGCTTTCCCTACGCTGTCGGTGTCTTAAAGCGTATGTTTGGTATAGGTCCTGCCGCCGCGATCTCATCGATCGCAATGGGTGAGATGATAAATGCCCGCACGATCGTAGCTGTTATAGCTGCCATATTTGGATGCGGAATACTTCAGTCTGTATGCACAAAAACAAAACTTGCAGATAAATGTACAAAGTTCCGTATGAGCATTCCGGAAGCCATACTTTGCTGCTGCATCCTGATCCTTTCAATCGCAGCACTGGCAGGAAGTACCTCGAACTCTTTCATTTACTTCAAGTTCTGACATTGACATCAAGTGATTCTGTAAAATAAAAGGAGCATTCTTATGAACAAGACTGTTCAGAAAATATACATAGCTGCAATGACAGTGTTTATGATACTTCCGATACTTTTATTTGCCATATTCGGACGTTTCACCGACACTACCAATTATGAGAACCGTACTCTGGCAGAACTGCCCACCCTGGAATCTGTAAAGATAAGTGAGCTCCATACAGGGTTTGAGACATGGTTTAGTGATCATCTTCCATTTAGAAATCAGCTCATATTCTTGAATAATCTTATCGACTATAAGGTATTTCATGTTTCAGACGCTGATTCTGTCATAATCGGCAGAAACGACTGGCTCTACTATAACGGACGGCAATTCAATGTAGAAGATCCCGAACAGGATTGGAACGGTTCTAATGTATATTCAGACGCAGATCTTAAAGCTCTTGCAGACAACATGATCTCCATGCGCGATAAGCTCAAAGCAAAGGGCTGTGACTTTGTCATCTTCATCGCAGCTAACAAAGAGCATGTCTACCCGGAAAATATGCCTGTATCATATGGCAGTCCCGCACAGAACCGCCGTATGGAGCAGGTTGTATCATACCTTCAGAACAACACTGACCTGACTGTAATATGTCCTTATGATAAACTGCTGGAAACACGCAAGAGCGATCCTGATCTGCAGCTCTACTACAAATATGACAGCCACTGGAATAATGTCGGCTCATATATAGGTTCATCTATGCTCGACGAAGCTCTTGGACATCCGATGCCTGATATAAGCACGTTAAAGATCACTACTGCAAAGTCTCCACGCTATGACCTTGCTACTATGCTTCATCTTGGCAATTTTCTTACGGACGATCCCAACTACGTCGTAAATGATTTTACGGCAAATAAGATCAAGACAGAATACAACGATGAACGTACCGAATTCCGTTCAACCAACGAAAGCGGCAACGCCGACCCACGCAAAGTCTTCATTATCGGTGACTCATATTCTACGATGATGGAACAGTATATCGCATGTAATTTTAATGAGACATATCTTAATTTCTACTACAACTACACTCCTGAGATGCTTGATAAGGAAAAACCTGACGTTGTCATATATGAGACTGTCGAACGTTATATCGGCAACATGATGACGTTCACTCCTGATGAGAAATTCGTACGCACGAGTCAGAAGTAGATTTAGGTGTGCTACCGCATTTTCTTTATAACAGTATCGTTATCAAGCTTCCCGGCTATTCGTTTGGAATATCCCGGCAGTCTCGTATCTATCATGCACACCGTCTTGTAATCACAGAAATCACACATACATTTTTTATTTGTCTCAAGAGGTGAAACGCTTATATCACCAGATCCAATGCCGCATCCAAGTTCGCCGGTCTTTCTTTTTGCATACGAAACAATGGTCTGAAAATCCTCATTTGAATATGTCTGTGAACTAGTCGCAGGCTCACCGCTTACTTTGTAAGCTGCCGGAATGACAAGTGATGATGCTCCTGTTTCAAGTGCAGAATCCATCTTTGATGCCGTGTCCCTGCCTCCGCACAGTATTCCTGACATCTTCTGCTGCTTCATTTTCGCGTCCCGCTCTGCTTCTTCCGTCATTTCACCGTCTGCATCAATTATCGGATCCGCGATATGATAATAGAACATGCCTGCCGGAACTATCTCTTTTCCGCTGTGAAGCTGTCTTTCACAGTTTACAGCTTCATCAATGTATACCGGCAGCTGAAGTTCCGTTCCATAATACACGTCCAATAGTGAGAGTTTCTTTATTCCTGATTTATAATCTATGATCCTGAAAAGAAGTTTATCATTTTCACTCTGGCACGTATCTATCCTGTCTATCTTGCCTGTCATCGATATCTTGCGTCCATCTCCATCAGCAAGGATTATATCCTGCATATGTGCAAATCTCATTTCGAACGATTCCGGCACAAACAGACCGCATGCCGTCTGTGACCTTACCATGCGTGCCGTGCTTCTGAGCATCCTCTTAAGACGATATATTATCCCGCTGTTCCTTGCGCTGCTCACAAGTATATTTGAGCCATATTCAGACGCTTTCTTGTCGGTGATTGCATTGATAAGTGTGTCAATGTGTTCGTCCGGAACATCATTCCATCTGATATTTTCCGAAATAAGTCTATTTCCAAATTCCTCCAGAACCGAGTGAAATACTGTTCCGATATCATTCGGTCTAAACTCATACTCGATACGTTCTGAGAGTGACATACCATATCGCAGAAAATGTGCGTATGGACACGAAGCAAAAAGTTCGAATCTGCTGACTGATCCCCTCATCTCCTGTCCATACAGGCTCCTCGCCGTTCTGACTCCCAATGGTGATGCACTGTATTCATAAAATGCCGCATTCAGCAGCTCATCTGCGATCTCACTGCATCCTCTGCGTTCTTTCATTTCTCTATAGATAAGTGCTGCATTATCTGCTGTCTCTTTATCATCTCCTGCGGCGGTCTCGCGCAGACTCTGTGCAAATATCTGGCTGATATCTACACGGCTTTCAAGTGATTCCACCACATCACCCTTTTCAGGGCATCCTATGGCTATCTCCGGAAACAGTTCTTTCATTATTCCGATAAGATAAGATGGGCGCAGCGATCTCCCACTGCTATCCATAAGCGCATATGATATAAAAAGCTTCTCTGACGGCTTGGTCATATTCATATACAGATAAAGTCTCTGCATGAACATCTGCTCACGCGGTGTAGGTGCAAGTTCCACTCCGATACTTGCCAGCTTCTCTCTGTCGATATCTGACAGTATCCCGCCTTTTGATGTATCCGCCGGTATATTTCCGTCATTTACCCCTATAAAGAAAAGCACTTTGACACCCGAAAGCCTTGTACGCTCCATATCTCCGACCATGATCCTGTCAACATCCTGAGGTATCGTACCGGCTCTTATCTCGGCGAATCCGGCTTCAAGTATCTGCGTATATTCCTCTATATCCATCTTTTCGCTGCCAAGAAGTGTTACGATCTGATCAAGTAGATCCATCGTAAGTCTATATATTCCACTATATTCTTTTGCCTTGGCGGCATCTCCATCCGCAGCTGCGCTCTCTTCCATCGCCGCTGCTTTTGTCTGTGCATCATTCTTGTCCAGAAATGAATAAAGGCTTCTTGTAAAATCTTCCGCAGTCTCATTCTTTCCGTAAATAAGAGGTGCCAGCTCATCAAGCAGCGTCTCCCGCACGATATTGATACGTTCCATATCCCTTGAAGATGGCGCATCTATGCTTGTTCCTATTGTGAAAGCCTCTTCATATCTTTTTCTTCCCCGTATGCCATATTGTCTTATAAAGTTCTCAAATACATCTGCATCTTCCATAAGGACGCCGCTCATACCGCATCGCAGATAATGCATCACCGACTCCTGTGAAAAATCATCTGCTTTTATGCGAAGCGAACTTCTTATCATTTCAATAAACGGATTAAGCAGTATTGCCCTTGCCTGATCCATATACACCGGAAGACCAAATGCCGCAAATTCATTTTCCAGTTCATTCGCGTATCCTGACAGATTGCCGCTGACAACCGCAAAGTCCCTGTAGCACAGATCAGAAGTCCTTATCATGCGGCGTATCATCTCGCACGTCTGTCTTATCTCTTCATGCACGGAAGATGATTCGTTTATGAAGATATTCTCCGGCTTCTTTTCATAGACCTGATGCGGATACCTGAAAAGGTTTCTCTCAAGGTGTGCAAGTTCCGGATTGCCTGCAAATCTCCCGGATGTAATGTATTTCGCTACGTTATGTGCTGTATCCGATGCTGTGCTTTCTACCGCGTTGTGTGCTGTATCCTGTGGCTTACTTTCTGTCATACCGGCAGTATCACATTCTGCCGATATTATGATATTCGGCAGTACCGCCGTATCTGCTTCCCCTGCAGTCTGTCTGAGTCTTCTCATCGTATCTGTGCTCATGTGAAACAGACTCTGTTCCGCGTCAGCATCTTTAAGATCTTCTCTTGTGTCAAATAAGAGCGACACTTTCACTTCGTCAGCACGTTTTAAAAGTTCACGTATCACGTTATACTGTAGCGGTGTAAAACCTGTGAATCCGTCAAACGCAATAACGCTGCCGCGGACAATATCAGATCTTCCGATATTATCTGCGAGCAGCGTAATCTTTTCTTCTTTAGTGATATAATCCGACCCTAGTTTTTCTTTGAATGCATCATACAGAACTGACAGCTCTCCAAGTTTTTCTGAAAGAGCAGAGCTCATCCCTTTGATGTCTCTTATTTTCCCAATATCCTCTGAGCTTATCCCGTAGAGCATAAACTCCGAGATCATGCTCTTTATCTCATGAACATACCCTATCTTTGAGATATTTCGTCCTAGTATCGGCAGTTTTTCCGCGATATTGCCTGCGATATTGCGCAGCACAAGACTTTTCCCGGTATCGTCCATCACCGGAATGTTTTCTGCGCCCGCCTCTTCGAGTATCCTGTGTGTCAGTCTTCCAAAACTGAGCGCATCTATGTTCATGATCGCATGATCCGGATGCTCACGCACAAGTTCCATCTGAGTCTGCATAGTGAACTGATCAGGAACTATGAACAGAAAATTCCTGTCCGGTTCCTTTATCGACCTGTCTATCATTTCCTTATGCAGCAAACTGCTCTTACCGGATCCCGCGGCTCCGAGAATAAACTGAAGGCTCAAATTCTTACTCCCCCGAAAGCCGCGCAGATCATTTTAAAATGCAGCTCCCAAATCAATATTTCTCAAGTTTCCAGATATCCCTATTATACTCCTTGATGGTCCTGTCTGACGAGAAGAATCCTGCCTTCGCTATATTCACGAGCATCATCCTCTTCCACTTCTCACGATTCTCGTAATCCGTGATCATCTTATCCTTTTCCTCAATATATTCCTCGAGATCGATAAGCGTCATGAACCAGTCCTTATTCAAAAGTTCATTATAAAGTCTTGTAAGATTCTCTTTATGACCGGCTGCCATTGCCTGCTTTCCGATTATGAAATCTACTGCTTCCTTGATCACAGGACTCTTGTCATAATAATCCTTTGAAACATAATCAGCTTTATCATAATGATTTATTACAGTCTGAGCATCAACACCGAACGTATAGATATTGTCATCTCCAACAAGATCATGTATCTCAACGTTTGCTCCATCAGCTGTTCCGAGTGTGACTGCACCGTTTAACATGAACTTCATGTTACTTGTGCCTGACGCTTCTTTAGAAGCAAGCGAGATCTGCTCCGAGATATCGCATGCCGGTATCATCTTCTCAGCATATGATACGTTGTAATTTGTTACCATGAGGACAGTCATATACTTATTCACTTCCGGATCATTATTCACTATATCCTGAAGCACGAGCAGGAGATGGATTATATCCTGTGCGATGACATAAGCCGGTGCCGCTTTTGCTCCAAACATGAATGTTATAGGGCGCTGAGGCTTCTTTCCTGACTTTATCTCCAGATATTTATGTATTATATAAAGTGCATTCATCTGCTGACGCTTATACTCATGCAGACGTTTTGACTGAATATCAAATATCGAATCGGGATTGAGCTTGACACCTTCCATTTTCTGAACATAATCCGCAAGCTCTACTTTGCAGTCATGTTTGATCTCTTCAAGACGGTTCAGTACCTCCTCATCGTCCTTATATTTCAGCAGCTTCTCCAGGTTTGTCGCATCGACCTTATAGCTGTCTCCTATTTTCTGGGAAATAAAAGACGTAAGCTCCCTGTTGCATGATAGCAGCCATCTGCGGAACGTGATTCCGTTTGTCTTATTTGAAAACTTCTCAGGATAGATCCTGTAGAACTGGTTCAGCTCCTTATCCTCGAGGATCTGCGTATGTATCGCAGCAACACCATTTACTGAAAATCCATAATGTATATCGATATATGCCATATGAACGCGGCCATCAGCATCGATGATCTGAACATTAGGATCCTTGTATTTCTCCTTGATACGCTTATCCATCTCGATTATGTATGGAACAAGCTGAGGAACAACCTTCTTGAGGTATGCGAGCGGCCATGTCTCAAGCGCTTCTGCAAGGATCGTGTGGTTCGTATATGCACATGTCTTGCTTACTTCATCAAGCGCTTCATCTATCGTAAACGCTTTTTCTTCTACAAGTATCCTGACAAGTTCTGGAATTACCATTGTCGGATGAGTATCATTGATCTGAATAACAGCATGCTCATGCATCTTGCGCAGATCGACCTTCTTATCCTTGAGCTCACGAAGTATAAGCTGTGCCGAATTGCTTACCATGAAATATTCCTGATAGATACGCAGGAGATTTCCAGCCTCATCGGAATCATCCGGATACAGGAAAAGTGTAAGATTATGGTCAATATCAGTCTTGTCGAAGTTGATGCCGTCCTTTATTATGCTGTCGTCAACTGACTCTGCATCGAACAGACGAAGCTTGTTAACGCCGCCGTTATACCCGATCACATCGATATCGTACATGATTGACTTGATCGTCTTTGTTCCGAACTTTATGTCAAATGAGATATCTGTCTTATTCAGCCATGAATGAGGTTCTATCCAATCATTAGGCTCTTCTGTCTGGAGCTTATCTTTAAATACCTGTTTGAAAAGACCGTCATGATAGCATAGTCCGAGTCCTTCACCCGCATATCCAAGAGTCGCGATTGAATCAAGGAAGCATGCCGCAAGTCGTCCAAGTCCGCCATTTCCAAGTGATGGTTCCGGTTCGACATCCTCGATCGTATTCAGATTGTGACCATACTTCTTGAGTATCCCATCAAGTTTGTCGTATATTCCCAGATTGATAAGGTTGTTTGACAGAAGCTTGCCTATAAGGAATTCCGCAGAGATATAGTAAATCTTTTTCTCTGACTCGATCGGATTTGTCACCGCTTCAAGTTCCTTTGTCATCTCAAGGATGCCAATATAGAGCTCGCTATCTGTGCAATCCTCTATCCCTTTGTTGAAGATTTCCTTTACATTGTCCTTAAGTGCCTGTTCCATGTTCATGACAAGTATGTCACGCTGCATGTTGCTGTCGTTTTCCATTTCTTTCCTCCTTAGATTCTTACTGTCTGCTGCTCTCTTACTGTCTGCTGATCTCTTACTGTCTGCTGCTCTCTTACTGTCTGCTGATCTCTTACTGTCTGCTGATCTCTTACTGTCTGCTGATTTCTTACTGTCTGCTGCTCTCTTACTGTCTGCTGATCTCTTACTGTCTGCTGCCATGATCTGTTATAAATTCTCTTGTTTTCTGCAACTTCTTGTACTTCCTGTACTTCTTACTCTCTGTTTTACCTTAGATGCTTTGTTCTACATTCTTTCTTCCATATCTATGAATCCTCTATATCTATCTGAAACTTCTGTGATGTCTGCATCTTATGCATTGTCTGTTTCTTATGTGTTACTTTTTGGGGCTCTGTTATCAGGAAATATTGTCCATATACCTCATCCTTACAAGTTCATAAGACGGTCTTATAAGTCTTCCCTTTTCACCGCTCATAAGCTTTCTCATCTCCCTTACAGCCTCGGCAGATATCTCTGCAAAATCCTGTCTCACTGTGTTCATCTGCTTTCCGGCATATGCCATCAGCGTAATACCGCCGAATCCACATACCGGTCTGAATATATCCATTTCTATAAGTGCTCTCATGGCACCTATCGCCATAAGGTCAGATGCGCATACTACCGCATTCTTACCCTTTGCATACTTCATGGTTATCTTACGCGCTTCGAGTTCTGATGAATCGCCATACCTCACCATCATCTTGTAATCATGTTTCCTTACAAGCTCATTCATCCCCTCAAGACGTTCACCTGAAACATATTCATCGCGTTTTCCCGCAATATAGAGAATGCTTTTCGCTTTATTCTCTTTCATTGTCTTATATGCTATATCATACTGAGCTCTGCTCTGATCAATGCAAATAGATGACGTTGAATCATTCACCGCCGGTATATCGACGACCACGATCTTGAACACCTGTCTGTCAATTATCTCTCTGATGGCGCTGCTGCTTTTATCAAGACCAAATATGATAAGTCCGCCAATGCTCTGCGTCTGCAGATACGATATTATCTCATCAGCGCTCTTGCCTCTTATCATCGGTCCAAAAACCGTGATCATATCCATCCCCTGAATCATCGCTTCATTCATTGCGCCAGAAAGATATTTCATATCTATCTCATCGACTGCTCTATGGTCTGTTCCCGGATTCATCAGCACAGCTGTCCTCGTGATCTGCTTAGATGAGAGTGCCGCTGCCACAGAGTTCGGCACAAAGCCAAGTTCTTCTACCGCACTATTTACTTTTTTCTTCGTCTTCTCGCTCACGCCTTGATAATTATTCAGAACCTTAGAGACTGTTGAGATCGCGACGTCCGCTCTTGCGGCCACATCTTTAATTGATACCATCTAAGCTCTCCGATGCTCACTGCCGGCTGGAAAAAGCATTATGTGTAACGCTATATTTATCAGGATTTATCTGTTGGAAAACATTTTCCGGAAACCGTTTTCCATATCTGATATTAAACGATGAATTCTTATTTGTCAACAACATTATCTGCAGCTCGTAAGCTATATTGTCTTGCAGCTCGTAAGCTATATTGTCTTGCAGCTCGTAAGCTATATTGTCTTGC
>OBMA010000423.1_pt1 | contig 24955 bp, 29 predicted proteins | sample 1539141 | NCBI WGS metagenome assembly OBMA01 (sample SAMEA3991484, study PRJEB22521) | metagenome | biome: anthropogenic terrestrial biome; feature: sewage plant; material: raw primary sludge | place: Sweden | collected 2012-09-26
CTCGGTAGGGACTTTCACCCATAAGATTACGCCCATGCTGGGCGTACCAAAAAAAGACGTCATGAAATGACGTCTCAATAATATGTAAATAAGATTCAAAATTTACTTACTGTATTTCTCTGTCTGCTGCCTGATAAGCTCTGCATCATCGAAATAATCGATTCTCATGGCATGACGCACCTCTGTCATGGTCTGTGCAGCGACCTCACGGGCAACTTCGCTACCACGCTTCAGTATGTCATAGATGCCTGGAATATCTTGTTCCAACTCATGACGGCGCACGCGCATAGGCTCCAACATCTTGTTTATTACGCTGTTAAGAAATTTCTTGCATTTCATATCACCCAATCCACCACGACAATAATGATCTTTCAATTCGTCCAAATTCTTATAATCAGGCCAAAAATCAGCAAATTCCTCATCCGTGCAGAAAGCATCGAGGTATGTAAAGACGGTATTGCCCACAATCTTGCCTGGATCGTCTACACGCAGATGGTCGGGATCTGTGTACATGCTACGCACCTTCTGCCAGACATCCTCTGAAGAGTCACTCAAATAGATACAGTTACCCAGACTCTTACTCATTTTAGCCTTGCCGTCGGTTCCAGGTAGTCGCATTGAAGCCTGATTAGTGGGCAACATGATATTGGGTTCCACGAGCACCTCATCATAGATACTATTGAAACGGCGCACAATCTCTCGAGTCTGCTCCAGCATCGGTTCCTGGTCTTCACCAGCGGGCACTGTGGTACTTTTGAAAAGAGCAATGTCGGCAGCCTGGCTGACAGGATAACAGAAGAAGCCCACTGGGATGTTGGCCTCGAAATTACGCATTTTAATTTCAGTCTTCACCGTAGGATTGCGCTGCAGGCGCGACACAGTGACAAGATTCATCAAGTATGTGGTGAGTTCAGAAAGCTCTGGTATCTGACTCTGAATGAAGAGAGTGCACTTTTCTGGGTCCAGTCCGGCAGCGAGATAGTCGAGAGCCACTTCGATGATGTTTTGACGAATTTTCTCAGGGTCATCGGCATTGTCTGTCAGTGCCTGTACGTCTGCCATAAAAACGAACATACGGTCATAATCACCCTCATTCTGTAACTGGACTCTGCGGCGGAGCGAACCTACATAGTGCCCCAAATGGAGCTTGCCTGTAGGACGGTCGCCGGTCAATATAATCTTTCCCATATTTATTTTATCAGTTTCAAGTATGCAAAGGTACTACAAATCACAGATAATCCAAAATTATTTGTTTGCAAATTACCGATCTTAGATTTTTTTATTAATATTTCTTAATATCTATGACCAAACAATTTTTATATTTTACATTTTCATGGAATAAGACGTATTGGTAAATTTAAATCTATGGTTTCATATTATTATATTAACTCAATATTCGTAAGTTACAGATGCACCGGTGTACTACACCTCGGCAAGTATTATCACAGATTAACACACCCAATAGCTAAGACGGAGTGTACTCTTTCTCTATGATAAAGGGGAACCTTAACCATAGCAAAGTTAGGTTTACAAAACTTAATAAGCATTTAATTTGAACTTGTCAACACGTCAAGCATCGTTGTCTCACCGTTCCTAGTAACTTCATAATATGGGAAGTCATCACTTAATGATATGTTGTCATATATAAAATCTGCCACTATCGTGTCGTTTCCGTCAGGTAGGATAAGCCCTAGTTTACCACCCTTTTCGGCAATTATTGGCATCAACTTAAGGTCGTCCACATACACATAAGACGTGCGCAAGAAATCGTACAGAGGATGCACCAGAATATTGCCATTATAGTCTTTAATGCCATATTTTCCATTTTCCTCAATGACCTGATGATACTTGATATATTTACTTTTTATACGATTAAGATAATACACCATTTTGCGTTTGTCGTTAACAAGCTGGATAAGATATTCAGAAGTATCGCAATAATTTGCCATTGACCGAATCAGGACAATCTTGAAGTCCAAGCCTTTGATGGCCTTCCGATTCAAATCTATATATCTAGCTATAGCATCTTCCTTGTCAACAACAGACAATCCTTCCAGCCGACTCTCGAACTTTTCCATCATATGCTTACTGCCAGACATACCTTTAATATATCTGTGTATCTGGCGGCCCATCTCATTACACACAAATTTATCTATTCGTTCTTCTTCAATACTATCTACATACTCGACATCAAAATTATCTAAAGTAATCTCTTTCATAATATTAATCCTCCATTTTTCGACAAATTTAAGAATTAATATTGAAAATACAAAATTCTAAGTCTAAATTTACTTATCTTGTCTATCAGAATCATGTTTTGCCATTCTCTTAAATGCCATTCGGTGGAACTTGTCCTCTGCCTTGATAATCAACAAGACCTTACCTGCCGGCAAAATTTTGAGGAACTTTACATGATATGCCTGCTGCAATTTTTTTATCTGAATATCATTTTGATCAATCACACTAATAGCCTCAGCACACACCTTGTCGTCCGACGTATCAATATGGTGATATCGCCGCATTTGGTCAAAAAGCGAACGCTGCTTGTTGGCCAATTCTCTATAAAGTGGGAAAAAAGTTGATGCCTCTTGCGGAGTAAGTGCAGCCTGAGTTACTATAAACTGCTCCAGATCTGCCTGAAATTTAGCAGGATCGAATTTCCTATCCTGAGCATTTAACTGAATTGCGCAGAATAAGACAGAAATAATTACCAGAACCCTCTTCATATTTATAATTTTGTCAAAACTAAACATATATAATTCTATTCTTCAAAACATTTATTTCTCTGTAACATAAGCATATATCTGCTCATTTTCAAGCATTGTATAATCAGCCGCCTCATCGATAACGCTATAAGTGGAAGATTTATCCAGTTTGACCGATGACGGTTTCTCTTGAACTATTGATTTTGGTCTATTAATATATGCACCGATACTGAACATTACTGCACACACACTTGCTGCAATCATAATAGTTTGACGAAGTTTGTTCCATCTGCAATTACGCATCTGAATGACACGTGCTTCACGCTCTGGCAATTTATCCATCATACCAGAGGTGAAGTCTTCGAAATATCCATCAGGCACCGTAAACGGTGACTTGCGACCGAATTTCCTTTCAATTATCACTTCTTCTCTGTTCATATTAATATCTCCTTTTGCTTATTAGACGCATATCAAATTATTTGGTTTAATCTTTATGCTTAAAAAATTCAGTTATTTTCTTCACTGCCAGATGATAACTGGCTTTCAACGATCCTTCACTTGTATTAAGCAGCTTGCTCATATCGCTGTATTTCATTTCATCATAATATCTCATATTAAAAACCGCACGCTGCACATCCGGCAAATGAGAAATGGCCTCTTGAAGCTGGGCTTGCGTTTCATCACCATCGAAATATTCATCAGCCATGAGCCTATTGGCTACGCTCATGTCGTCACCAGAACTCAAGGTTGGAAGAGTTTTTTGCCGCCTCAGAAAATCTAGCGACTCGTTTACAGCAATGCGATAAAGCCACGTTGATATTTTAGATTTATTTTGAAATACACCAAGATTATTCCAAGCCTTGATGAATGTGTTTTGGAGCACATCATTTGTATCTTCATGATTAATGACAATATGACGAATTTTCCAATACAACGGTTCTGTATATTGGTGCACAATTATCGTAAATGCTTGGCGCTGTGTCCGAGAATCAGATAATTGCTCAATAATTTTATTTTCTTCGAATGCCATTTATATATTATCGATAATTACGCAAGTGACAGTAAATTGCATGGTCATATCCGTAAACATCTGCATATTCAGACAATTTTCCATTTGTGGATGGATACAATGTGAAATATGTAATGAAGATTGGGATCTGCGGTATTACAGCAATACTGTTGACAAGTTTTGAACGGTCAAGAGTGTCTGTAATGTTCGCGCCACCTATCTTTTTCTTACCATAACTACTAACGTCAGCATTCATCGAATATTTTATTTTGTCAATAATTTCCTCATTCTTTTCTTTCAACATGAATACAGCTAGATCGAATGGTTTTTCCACTCTTATGCAGCCATGAGAAATGCCGCGTATATCCCTGCTGAATACATCTTTAGCTGAAGTATCATGCATGAATACAGAAAAATTATTATCAAAACGAAATATAATCCTGCCAAGAGAGTTACCTTCACCACCCTCTTGCATTACGAGATAATCCTTACTGTTGAGCATAGCCCATGTGACATGACATGGATCTATTTTCTTTCCTGTACGACGATCACGCACAAAGAAGTGGTGCGAATCAAAATAGCCTTTATTGCCAGCATGACGAAGAATGTCTTTCTCGATGATACTGCGTGGTATAACCCACTGTGGGTTTACATCCATTCTCATGATCATACTTGTGAGCAGTGGCGTCTTTGTGTCAAATGTTCCGCATACGATACGCATCCATAGACTATCATTATCATCTTTGGCCAACAAACGGAACGATGGGATATTAACCAGCACAAACTTCTTGTGCATAGCCGGATAATCACTCAAGCGCCACCGGCATCGCTCCATATTACACATTATTCTGGGTCTCTCTGATCCAGAAACCTTACCGTCGTTAAGCATAGCCTTTAACCGAGCATACAAAGGGCTCTTAGGTTGCACACTGCGCAAAAATTCACCAACACTGTCGTTACATATCTTACGAATGGCCACAGCAAAAAAAATTCTTTTTGGCAATTGCATATTAATGTCAAACAGTCCGCGATATGAAACATGTGATGAGTCACGGTCCTTGACATCAAGTCTGTTAAAGACGTCTTGGGGATTGACAAATCCAAAACGCTGGCCTGTTACATATCGCAAATAGGCTTTCGTCAGATTATATTCCAAACGAGCATATACCTTATTAATATTATTTTCACTTGAATCTGCAACATCAAGGCTTCTCAGACACTGTAAATCTTTCTCAATGGCGGCCACACGAAACTTGTCACGACTAAATCCCATCTCATCCACCGTCTGGAGATATGCCATCAATTTATCAGCACGTTCATCAACTCCATGCCTATCTATCCATAAAAAGTTGCGCCGCCTAATATAGTAACTGCGAGTACGATAATCGGCCACCATAGAATCGCTGTCTGAATTTATCATTCTGAGTATATACTTACGTATCACTTTTGAATTTACTACATAAGAACGGGTCTTCAATGCCGAAAATGAATCTATGGACAAGTTACGGTTTGGATTAACCACCTTTTTATGACACGAAGAAAATACCGTTATCAAAAAAAGGAAAAACAACAGTTTAAGAAATGATTTCAAAATAAGATTATCGTATAGATATTTTACGAACGACCTTACCTACTTTTACGATATAACAGCCTTTGGACAAATTGAGTTCATAGCGCTTGTCAACACCCTCAACTCTAAAGCTCATCACACATACACCTGCCAAATTGTATATATTAGCGAACTCACCATTAGCACCTGAAATATGCAACGTCGACTCCGAAACAGATATCGAAATATCCTGAAATTCATTATCAATAATCTCTATTGCGCTATTTGCCGTAGCCACAGTTGGGATTCCAAGAAATAGTGCCGAAATAAAAGATATTGCAAGTATTTTTTTTATCATAGACGCATACGTTTATATTGAATATAAATGCAAATATAGTATATTATTTTGTAAACATGAATCTTATTATTGACATTTCTTCATCCGTTTAGAGTTATTTAACCCTAGACATCAATAACTAATCCTTCATTTGCCAAAAAACTATTTGGAAAGATTGTCTCGGCCTCTTTTAATATTGCACTTTCATCTTCATATCTAGCACTAAAATGACCCAGCACCAACTTGCCAGCATGGGCATCCCGCGCCACAGTAGCAGCCTGAGCCGCAGTACTGTGGTAATACATTCTTGCATGTGACTCATAGTCTCTGATATATGTTGATTCGTGATATAGTGTGCTCACGCCTCCTACCATCTCGTATAGCGTGGGGATATAGCGGGTGTCACTACAATATGCATATGAGCGGGATGGACATGCGGGTATCGTCAGAATGCTGTTTGGAATGACCTCTCCATCGCTTGTAACCCAGTCGGCCCCATTTTTTATATTGTTTATTTGACTTATCGGAATTTCATAACAATCAATCATATCCCTGCGAATATGTGGCAATAAAGCCTTTTCTCTGAATAGGAAACCGCAACAAGAGATACGGTGTACTAGCGGTATTGATTCCACCACCACACTCTTGTCTTCATATATGATTTTTTTAATTGTTGTGTCTACAGGATGGAACACTACTTTAAATTCCAAACCATTACAAAACATGCCCATCTGAGCATCAAGCATAGGTTCAAATTCGGCAGGAGCATAGACATGCAAAGGGGCAGTACGCCCCAACAACCCGAAGGAGGAAATCATACCTATTAGTCCAAAACAATGGTCACCGTGCAGGTGGGAAATAAACACACCGCCGATTTTTGTAAAATGTATGCGCGAACGACGTAATTGTATCTGAGTTCCCTCGCCACAATCAATCATAAAAAACTTTTCGCGAATCTCCACAATTTGCGAAGATGCATTATGTTTAAGTGTAGGCAAGGCACTGCCACATCCCAAAATATATACTCTGAATGGCTCCACTATTTCTGGCGTTTATATACGAAAATACCTTTGTCGTTTTCCAGATACAAACTATCAGCGCCCAACTCATCGATCTTAAAGGTATCCTTATTAAGCAACAACTTTCCATTAACAATCTTCCACAATGTCCATGGATTAGTTTCAGCCTTTACATTCGACCGAACAACGCCACCCTCTTGTATCTCGAAATTTTTGTCAATACTTGTCCATTCACCTTGTAACGTGGTTATATTAATAACTGTTTTAGCAGTCTTATCCCCATCGATACTTTTGCCTGCAATTACAGCCAACCGGTCACCTTCGAGCAATCCACCTTGTACATTAGCCTCCTCATCCATATTCAGCAAGAAGTGAAGTGTATCACCCTGATCTGTAATCAGTTCCAACGAGTGCATCGCCGTGCCCTCTCCACACACACCATATATTGTAGAGTCTACAACAGCAGCGCGATCAACGCTATCTGAATCATTTACCTTTTTCATTGAAGATCTGCCATTCTTACATCCAGCAATGAAAAACGTTAATACTATCGCGGCAACTAAACAAACCAACTTCTTCATTATTCGTATTAATTAAATGATTAAATACTAATTGTTCATCTCCATTTTTTTTGCCTCATTCCACAAAGTGTCCATTTCTTCCAAACTCATATCTGTCAATGGCTTACCAACTTTTATTGAATGTTTTTCTATATAATTGAAGCGATTGATGAATTTCTGATTTGTATGTTCCAATGCGTTATCGGGATTCAGATGATAAAGCCTGGCTGCATTGATAACACTGAAAAGGAAATCCCCCAATTCTTTTGTTGAATTTTCTTTATCTTCTTTTCGTATTTCCACTTCCAGTTCAGCCAATTCTTCACGCACCTTATCCCATACATATTCTTTTTTTTGCCAATCAAATCCCACATTACGCGCTTTGTCTTGTATGCGATAAGCCTTAATAAGAGACGGTAACGCGTCTGGAACTCCTGCCAGAACACTTTTGTTTCCGTCCTTCTCTTTCAGTTTTATTTGCTCCCACATTTGCAACACCTGCTCAACATTTTCTGCTTTCAAGTCGCCATAGATATGAGGATGACGGAATATAAGCTTGTCCGCCTCTTCATTACATACATCTGCGATATCAAAGTTTTCTGTCTCACTGCCAATAATGGAATAGAAAAGGACATGCTCAAGAACATCGCCTAGTTCCTTACAAATATTCTTCTTGTCATCTTTCATCAAGGCATCGCATAGTTCGAAAGCTTCCTCAATGGTATTGGGCCGAAGGCTCTCATTGGTTTGCTTTTTGTCCCAAGGACATTTGTGCCTTAGATCATCAAGTACGTCCAGAAGACGTCCAAAAGCCTCCAATTTTTCTTCTCTTGTGTGCATATTACATTATTTAATACTGCAAAACTAATCATTTTCCACGAAAATGTTGTAAATTTGCAGTGTTTTTTTGAATAAAGTAATAAAACTGGATATACATAATGGAATTAGCAAGTAAATACGACCCAAAAGAAGTAGAGTCGAAATGGTACCAATACTGGCTTGACAACAAGCTTTTCAGTAGCAAACCCGATGGAAGAGAGCCTTACACGGTAGTCATTCCGCCGCCAAATGTCACGGGGGTGCTCCACATGGGACATATGCTTAACAATACTATTCAGGACATTTTGGTGCGCCGTGCACGTATGGAGGGCAAAAACGCTTGCTGGGTGCCGGGTACAGACCATGCTTCGATAGCAACAGAAGCCAAAGTTGTAAACAAACTTGCCCAAGAAGGCATTAAGAAAACAGATTTAACACGTGAGCAGTTTCTTGAGCATGCCTGGGATTGGACACATGAACATGGAGGCATCATTCTGAAACAACTTCGCAAACTTGGAGCCTCATGTGATTGGGACCGCACAGCATTCACAATGGACGAGAAATGTTCTAAGAGTGTCGTCAAAGTATTCTGTGACCTATATAATAAAGGATTAATCTATCGTGGTGTCCGCATGGTCAACTGGGATCCACAAGCCCAAACCGCACTTTCTGACGAGGAGGTAATATACAAAGACGAGCATTCCAAACTTTATTATCTGAAATACATGGTGGTTGAGGAACCCGGAAAATATGCAGTTGTGGCAACCACACGTCCGGAGACAATCATGGGTGATACAGCAATGTGCATCAACCCTGATGACCCCAAAAACACATGGCTTAAGGGTAAACATGTGATTGTTCCACTCGTCAACCGCCAGATTCCTGTTATTGAAGACCAATATGTGGATATCGAGTTTGGTACAGGATGCCTTAAGGTTACTCCAGCCCATGACATTAATGACCATAATCTGGGATTGAAACACGGACTGGAGACAATAGACATATTCAACGATAATGGAACCATCTCTGAAGCCGCCGGACTGTATATTGGCCAGGACCGTATGGACGTGCGAAAGCAGATTGCAATAGATTTGCAGAATGCCAGTCTGATGGAGAAGATTGAAGATTATGACAACAAGGTGGGCTTCTCAGAACGTACTAACGTTCCTATTGAACCGAAGTTGAGTACGCAGTGGTTTCTCAAGATGCAACACTTTTCTGACATGGCCTTGTCTCCGGTGATGGATGACGACATTCAGTTCTATCCGGCAAAATACAAAAACACATACCGTCATTGGCTTGAAAATATCAAGGACTGGTGTATCTCCCGTCAGCTGTGGTGGGGGCATCGCATCCCTGCGTTTTATTTCACAGTCGATGGAAAAAGAGAGTTTGTTGTAGCCGAATCTGCAGAAGAGGCTCTAAAAATGGCTCAAGAGAAGGACGCAAATCTTACTGCTGCCAATATTGAACAAGACAGCGACTGTCTGGACACATGGTTCTCTTCATGGCTTTGGCCAATTTCTGTTTTCGATGGAATAAACAATCCCGACAACGAAGATATCAACTACTACTACCCCACCTCAGACTTGGTTACAGGTCCGGATATCATTTTCTTCTGGGTAGCACGTATGATAATGGCAGGCTACGAATATAAAGGCAAAATGCCATTCAAGCATGTTTACTTTACTGGTATCGTACGTGATAAGCAGGGGCGCAAGATGTCAAAATCACTAGGCAACTCACCAGACCCAATAATGCTTATAGAGAAATACGGTGCTGACGGTGTTCGCATGGGTATGATGCTTTCCGCTCCAGCGGGAAATGACATTCTTTTTGATGAGAGCTTATGTGAACAAGGGCGAAACTTCAACAACAAGATTTGGAATGCGTTCCGTCTTGTAAAGGGATGGGAAGTATGTGATGATGTTCAGCCAGCCGCAAACAAAATAGCCATCGACTGGTTCGAGGCAAAACTCCGTACAACAAACGAAGAATTGAACGATCTGTTCTCAAAATACCGTATATCAGAGGCATTGATGGTTGTATACCGTCTTTTCTGGGACGAGTTCTCAAGCTGGTATCTAGAGATGATCAAACCGGCTTATGGCTCACCAATAGATAAGGTTACTTATGATGCCACTCTGAGATTCTTTAATGATTTGCTCAAAATGTTGCATCCATTCATGCCTTTTATTACAGAAGAACTTTGGCAGCACATCTATGAACGCAAAGACAAAGAGTCAGTAATGAGAGAAAAGTTGGAAATTCCTACTCCTACAAATGAAGAGAAGAAACTCTCTGACGACATAGAGATTGTAAAGCAGATTGTGAGTGGCGTCCGTACAGTGAGAAATCAGAAAAATATATCACCTAAAGAGTTGTTGACACTTAATGCCATTTGTCAGAACAATTTCGCGGCATACAATGAAGTGATCATTAAAATGGCTAATCTCAAAAGCATTGATGTTGTAGCAGACAAGACCGCTGATTCTGCCCAGTTCATGGTTGGCACAGACGAATATGCAGTCCCTGTAGGAAATTTGATTGATGTAGAAGCCGAAATAGAGAAACAGGAAGCCCAGCTCACTCATCTTGAAAATTTCCTCAATGGAATTATCAAGAAACTGTCTAACGAAAAGTTTGTAGCCCATGCCCCTGAAGCAGTCATCGCACTTGAGCGTAAGAAGCAAAGTGATTCTGAAGAAAAGATTGCAGCACTGAAAGAGTCAATTGCCGAACTTAAAAATAATAGTTGAGCCGATGAAAAGATATCTGTTTTTCATAATGAGTGTGTTGCTCATTTTCTCATCGTGTAGTGACAATGAGTATTCAAATGACGGGATTCTTCCAAAGACCAATGCCGAAAAGACAATATTCATCTACATGCCGTGGACTGGTGACAACAACAATCTATATAACTATTTCATAAATAACATCAACGATGTGGAAAGTGCAATAGTTAATCAGAATGGACTGGGCAACCAGAATCTGATGATATTTATATCACAAAGCGACATTAAAGGCTCGCTGATAAAAGTCAGATACGAGAATGGGAAATGTGTTCATGACACGATACGCACATATGAAAATACAGAAGCAAAGAATCTCAAGCTCAATACTTCTCATTGGATCACTTATGTTCTGAATCAGGTAAAGTCGTATGCTCCAGCCGACACATTTGCGATGATTATAGGATGTCATGGTATGGGTTGGATTAAAACATCTGATTATTCCAAATCATCACTAAGCAAGAGTATATCCTTTTTCGACAACAAAGATTCAGAGCCATTAACACGCAGCACCCGATGGTTTGGAGGTAGTGCGGAAATGACTGACATTTCCACACTTGCCGAAGGCGTTTCCAGCTCAAGCATAGGTAAACTTCAATATCTGATGTTTGATGACTGCTATCTTTCAAATGTCGAGACAGCATATTATCTTAGGAATATTACCAATTATATTATTGCCTGTCCAACAGAGATAATGGTCGCGGGTATGCCATATAGTAAAATATGGACCTCTTTGTCAGCCAACAAACCCGACTATCAATCCATTTCTGATGAGTTTTACAAATTCTACAACGCTTATGAGATTAAGGGTACTCCATATCATTACGGAACATTGGGTATAACCAATTGTGCAGAAGTGGATAGCATGGCTAAAATCATGAAAGAGATAAACACAAAGTTTTCATTCGATACCACACTCACCGGTTCTCTGCAAATTCTGGATGGCTATACACCTACTATATTTTATGACTTTGGCGATTACGTGCGTCACCTTTGCAAAGATGAGACATTATTGAATAAGTTTGAAGGCCAACTCACCCGTATGGTGCCATATATGACACATACAGATAGTTACTATTCGGCAATAAATGGAGCCCACCCGATCAAAACTTTTTCAGGAATTACTATTTCCGACCCATCCCAAAACAGTGTGGCAACGGTAGGCATTCAAGGCACGTCATGGTATAGTGCAACTCATTAGAAACAAGCTGATGTGGCATTAAACCGATGGAATGTATATGCCTGACTAGCTGTATTTCCACAACAGTCTGAGGCATGGACATTACTGAATATAAACTTGAAATTCACTTCAATTAATCAAAAAACCTATTGTACCGGCATGAAACGGTGACAATAGGTTTTTTTGATTACCATTATATTCATTTCTGTTCAGTGTCGTTCTCAAAATATTTCAACACGGCATCCATTCCATAAGTCTTCAGTATCACACGTTTGTCCACATCAAGCAGATATATCGTGGGACTTGCCCTCAAGTCATACAACTCGCTATTTATTATCACGGCATTTTCATCATAGCCATTTATCAGAAATGGTGGATATGCAGTTTTGCGCCACAAATCCAAATTACCATCGTCATTGGGATAAAGGGCAAGGATTGCCAGCTTCCCTGATATCTTAGACAGAAATGCATCATCCGACATCATCGCCTTTGCATCCCGGCAACCTGCGCAGTCGGGATTATTAAAGAACAACAGCGTGTATTTCGCCTTCAGGTCATACATATGGTAGTGTTTCCCGTCTGCCATGGTGAAGGTGAAATCCGTTGCCTGCATTCCTATACGGTTTTTCTGTGCCATTACCAATTGGTGGCGCGGACGCGTCTTCTCTATATCCGGTAATAAACCGGAGGAGATGATGCTTTCTAATACCGGGATATAAAGTTCTTCATTGTTATATGGCGACTGCGGATCATAAAGATAATGTTCGGTTGTCTTTGAGAGATAATCAAACATCGTCCTATTTACTGATGCGGATGTCATCAAGGTTTTCATCGCCTGTCTTGCTGCATCCTGCGGGACATAACCCAAAAATCCCAAGAACTCCACAAACGCCTGTTCTGTATAGTCGGGGTTATGCACCAATGCGGTGTCACCAAAATTAAAGTTGCCCCAATAGTGTTCCGCAAGCCAGCCAAGACGGGCAGCACTGTCTGCAATGACTGCGGGAATATCTCCGGGTGGTGAATACACCGTCTGTTTCTTTTCGCCTGCCGACATTAAGCAAACAAACAATGATATAAAAAGAATGTAACGCATTATTATTTTCATATATCTGACTTTTTCTTATAAACATTATCCCGCGGATGCACGATTGCACCTGCGGGATATTCAATTGTTTTCATATCATGCATTATCCGTTATGGATAATCACTTCATCAGATTCTAATTGCGAACACAAATAGGACGGGAATGCTGATATAGATGAACGTAATCGACGCTATTCAGAGGATGTAATGGTTCATAGTAAACACCATAGCCATTTTGGCCGCCAGAATCATAAGTAATAGGAGGTGTGGTATTAACATACATATGATACCACGACCCATCATCGGCTAGAGGCAATGTTCCGGCAAACCATATTGATGAAACTGCATTCAATTTGCCATATTTTAGCGTACAATTCCAACAATAAGGTGCATTCCACGTTGCGAGTATTTTAGTACCTTCTATGAACTTTATTTGCCTGTCAGCTGTATAATGGAAATTCGCAACATGATTTTTCAATTCATCTGCCGTCATTAAGCGCCAGCTGTACATTCTAGGATTCTTTACGTACATACATGGATCCCCGACCTGGATGACACCACTGTTGGGAATAGTCAGATAGGGGTCATATTCTCCTTGCTTTACCGTCACAGTACCGAATGTGGGGCTTGCAACATTTGTATCCACACTATACCATATCTTCGAACCTGTGTTGCTGGCGTCCCATGTCTCCGCCAATGATGTGGGTTCCTTAGCCGACTGGACATATCCATATGGGAATCCTAACATTTCCGATACATCATCTACACCATTTACAAGCGAGCTAATGTAGCTTCCCGTCGCCCCTTGCCCGGCGGTTTTGCCACCATCGAAGCGTATTCCCCCCTTCATCACCGCAAACTCATTCTGCTGAAGCAATATTTTTTGTTTCGTTGTTCCGTTCACTGTGGAGATGAAAGCCTCGTTTGTCTCCAGTATGTCTGTGAGGTGGTTATAATCCAGATTTTCACAAGTATTATTAGGCACTGTAATGCTGCTGCCGGTCACGGTAGGTGTCCAGCCGAGCCCGCTGGCATTAGCTCCCCCTGTGCCCATAACCGCTGGGCTCACGGTGAGGACTGTACCACTGGTAAAATTAAGCAATGTGCCATTCGTATATGTCTTGCCGACACTGCTCAGACGGTTGTTCCATATCACCGGCATGCTCACATCACCAGCCTGGCTTGCCTTGGTGGTAATCAGCTCCGTCACAATGTCAGCATCGGTCGTGGCTGTTACATTCTCTGCATAGAAAGCCGCCACCTTACAATTATAGCGACTCATGTCCGGACTGATATACACCTTGATATCAAGCTGTTTCAGACCTGTTACCCTTATCAGACGCGGGTTGCCGTTCACTTCATAACTGGCATTTCCAGCCCATGACATGCCGACAGGCAGGCGGAAATAGACGGTGCCGTATGACAGCTTTATGGTGTTGATGGGGAATGCATAGTTATGACCGTGCACATCGATAATATTATCACCCCAGCCCGTACTAGTTTTCCCACCCGTCGCATCGACTAAGTCGTCGTTGCCCCAGAAGAGATAGGTTTCGTCATACATTAACTCCAATTTCTTGTACAACAGCAAGTCTATCGGTGCCACGCGCGAGCGTGTTACGGCCGATCGTACATGTTCGCGTTGAACACACGTCCATAAGTGGCAGATGTATTGTCAGCCTTCTTCACCGTCACCTGCAACTCAAGGGTCTTCGAGGCATCGGTCTTGCTAAGGTACGTCTGCGGGGGAACCACGAAATACAAACTGCTGTATGCCGTGCTGTTCAGGTCAACGTTCTCACTTTCCGGCACTGTCAGCGTAAGGATATTGGTGTTGTCGCTTACTGGGGTAAGCACAGGGCTCGGATATCCGCTTACGGTGTATTTTCCGCAAAGGCCGTTGGCAGCGCCTGTGACAATCAGTTTAGCCCCCGTGATGGTGGAGGTGCCCTCCGTGGCGTCCGCGGTCTTCACATTGAAGCGCATCACGCCGCACAGGTTCTTGAACGGCAGAGGCTGGGTGGCAGACTCACTGTATGCCGGCCACATGTTCTGACCCAGCACCTTTGTCTGATTGTCTTTGCCGGCGTTGCGGTATGTCTGTGCAGAAGACAGGGTAATGGATGCCTTGTCGGTGCTGGACACTATCGAAGACGGGTAAAAGGCATAGTATGTCGTTGGGACGGCACTCAGGGTTCCGCTGAACTGGGCACGTGTCTTGTCCATGCCGCCGGTGAGGGTGAACTCGCTCCATGAACTGCTGTTCCAAATTCCAATTTTATCGTTGGCCTCCCACAACACGTCATACTGTTTGTTGGTGGCGTCATAGTTTCCTAGGTACATGCGTGTACCAGCATCCGTACTTGTCTCCACATCGGCAGACAATGTCATGTTCGCAGCCGGGCTGTTGTCGAGATTCTCACTTGATGTGCAACCTGCCATCATCATTGCGCAGGCAATGACCGGGTAAAAATATAGCTTTCTCATCTTCATTCACTTTAAATTGTTTTTGTAATATTTATGACTATGGGTTGAACGGATTGCCAGTACCGTCCACAGTCGGGTCCTCAGTAACCTTTTCAGTGTCTGTTCCGGAAACACCAAGTATGGCGGATTCCATCATTATTGGTACAATATCCACAAACGGGGCCTCGTAAGGCCTTCTCTTAAATTCTTTCTTTTCCATATAACTTACATTTTAATGTTTAACATAAAATACGCAAATTCCCTTTTCTATGATGTTTTATATAATGTGTTAATCACCATACAGTAGGATTGTTAACCTGCTGGTAATCTTCCACTCCAATTTCGTCATCATTAATCATCATGTCATTCCGCTTGGAATCCTGAGGAAATACCGGCGGAAGTGAACCTTCCATAAGTTCACAACTATCCATTCTAATATACTTCACTCTCGGAGTGATATATATATCTTTCATTTTTTCCATATCGTATTTTTTATTCATGATCATTTATTTCATTAACATGTATTTGTTCCTGTATAAAAGGCAGAGGCGGCATATCTTCTCTCTGCAAAGAGCTGCCATATCTCACAACTGAACTGGCCACAGGTAATAGATATAATTAACTTTAGTTTATTTGCAACAATCTGCATTTTTAGCAGCACATGTATTTATGGATGAAAAACAAATCCACATTGGCATCCACATTCTCGGGAATGGCAAAAGTGAGGACCATGCTGTCTCGCAACATGAATTTCCTTATATGTTTTACTTAATGTTGCAACTTCATATCAAATTCCAAATTTCCGCCGAAATAATGATTACAACATGACCAATACTAAGGATGCAAAGAGGGGTGCCTTGAAATCCCTAGTAGCTGGCGACATTTGATAGCAAATCTTTGCAAGAGTTGCAAAACAAACGTTCCAGTGATTTTCCGTTTCGCAAATATAACATTTTATCACACAACGCGCAAATAATATATTAAAAAAACATAATATTAAATATTTTTAAACAATTATTCATTATAAACGGCTCTACACATATTTATATTAAGTTCAATTCTTTATTAAACTCAAAGCCATCCTTGCAGAACAGATAATAAAGACGAGCTTGTTTATGAGCCCATTGATTTTACACAATCAAAAAATAAGCAATGAGATAATAACATACCTCATCACGTCCACGCCCACAGTTGAGACGGAGCGCGCTCCGTCTCTATTTTTGGAGACAGCCTCCCTTTGCTCTTTTTTGTCCGAAATGTTTACAACAACCCTCAAAATGCAGGCTTTATTTCAAAAAAGTTTCCCCTCGGTCGCAAATACGCAATTCTAGAGAGATATCGCAACATGCTGGCATACAGGCTATTAATATGATGCGGCAAAATATCAAGTCCTAAATATGTTACAATTAATCCCTTTTGGGTCGTCAACTAACCGTTAGACGCAATGCAGGTAACGGTTGACAGCGGCTCAAGTAACCGTTAGTTGAATCTCTGGAAGACATAAATCACAAAATTGGAGCATATTTTCCACGTATTAATGTTCCCTTTCCAGTTTTTTGATTTACGGTTTGATGAAAACCAAAGCTAGATTCAAATAATAAATACAACACTTTATAGTGAATAAAAGTTTACAAAACAACAAGAGACTCCAAGAGTTTGCCTTGCGGCGTGGGCTCGTAGCCCCCATGAGCAGAGTTGAATATCATAAGGTTCACCACCAAACAGCAGAGACGAAGCATGCTCCGTCTCTACTGCCTATTGGAACCTTCGTAATTTCATTGACTTATTAAAGTGATATTGGCTCGTATGGCAAACCAAAAACATCAGCTACAGCCTTGAATGTAATCTTGCCCTGAACAATATTCAATCCACGATACAGAGCGGCATCATCCCTGCAGGCCTTTCTCCATCCCTTATCAGCCAACGCAATGGCATACTTCAAAGTGGCATTAGTCAAAGCTGTTGTAGATGTATTTGGTACTGCCCCGGGGATATTTGCCACAGCATAATGAACAATGCCGTCAATTACATATACCGGATCACTGTGTGTTGTAGGATGGGATGTCTCAAAGCACCCGCCCTGGTCTATCGCGACATCTACCAACAGTGTACCGGGTTCCATCAATTTCAACATATCACGCGTGATAAGATGAGGGGTCTTGTCGCCTGGAACCAGCACACTCCCGATAACGATGTCTACATCCGGCAATTCCTTACGAATATTGTGATCGGAAGAATACAATGTATGGACATTCACAGGCAACTCCATATCAAGTTGACGCAAACGTGGCAAAGAGATATCAGTGATATAGACATCGGCACCCATACCGGCTGCCATACGTGCAGCAGCCTCGCCCACGGTGCCACCTCCAAGAACCAGCACCTTGGCAGGCTTGACTCCTGGTACACCACCTATCAGTTTGCCTTTACCACCCTTGGTCTTCTGCAAATAACATGCACCATTCAGGGCCGCCATTCTGCCGGCGACCTCACTCATTGGAATAAGCAGAGGCAGAGAACGGTCTTCTTTTTGAACCGTTTCATAAGCCAGGCAAACCGCCCCACTCTTCAGCATTGCATCAGTCAGCGGACGGTCGCACGCAAAATGAAAATATGTAAATAACAGTTGGTCATTGTGCACCAATTCATATTCCGGTTCAATAGGTTCTTTAACTTTGAAGATCATGTCCGCCTCCTTGTATATGTCTTCTATACAAGGAAGGATATGGGCACCTACAGCCTCATATTCTGCATCACAGAACCCGCTGTTCACGCCAGCAGTATGCTGTACTAACACAGCATGCCCATGGTTGACTAACTCGGCAACGCCAGATGGAGTCATCCCCACTCTGTTCTCGTTGTCTTTGATTTCTTTTGGAATACCGATTTTCATAATTCTTAAATATTTATTAGTTTTCGTTTCAAGGTTCAAATATATAAAAAAATAAGATACATTGTTCAAAATGTATCTTATTTTTTTATTCGTAATCATCAATTACCGAATTCATGAAATCCATCATTGGCTTTGCCACCTTGAATAGACTAATGGCCTCATCCATCCAATGCCCCCCCTCGAAGAACGTTTCCGGAACCTGCTTCCAACAACAATAATCCTTCATCCGCAAGTATTGGATGTATTCATAATCACGTGGGAATCCACCTGGCGCGGTTTTCAGGGCTTCAAGTCCAAAACCTTTATTGGTTTCCCCCCATTTACCTTCATTTGGTTTTCCAAAACATTTGACGAACTGGTCGTTTTCCACGGCACTGCGCCACTCGTCAATATTACCCATTATCTCATTACGACAAGATGTCAGTATGTTTGTCGGCAACCAATAACTGCCTGTTGCCAACAAACAGTTACCTGGTTCCAAATGTATATAATATCCGCTACGCAGAGCCTTTTTGCCATGCGCACAGATATATGCACCAAAGTGATTTTTATAAGGTGACTTGTCCTGAGAAAAACGTATGTCACGATAAAATCGGTATGTGCAGTCTTTAACCTGCAAATGAGTAATCTCCGAATCAAACTCGGAAAAGCGTGTTATTGCCCGGGCTATATCCGCCTCATAACTTGACTTACATGCCAAATACTCATCCTTGTTCTCAATATACCAAGGACGATTGTTGTTAGCCATCAACTCTCTAAGAAAATCAATTATCCGCTTTGCTTCCATATCATTACAACTTTGAATTATCCAACAATTTGGGACAAATATCATTAAAAACACATTTATCACAATGGGGCGCCCTGCTGGTACAAACGTATCTTCCATGAAGCAACAGCCAATGATGGGCATTCGGTACATCCTCCTCGGTTATATTATTCAATAACTCCATTTCCACTTTATATGGATCATCGGCTGTTGTTGGAACAAGCCCCATACGATGACTCACGCGAAACACATGAGTATCCACAGCCATTGCCGCCTTGCCATACCACACAGCAAGAATGACATTTGCCGTCTTACGCCCTACTCCAGGCAGTTTAACCAAATCATTTGTATTATCGGGAACCTGACCGCCAAAATCAGAGACAAGCATACGTGACATCTCCACCAAATGCCGTGATTTGGCATTGGGAAACGAAACACTCTTGACATATTCAAACACTTCATCCGTCTCTGCTGCCGCCATATCTTTTGCTGTGGGATAACGATGAAACAACGCCGGGGTCACTTGATTAATACGTTTGTCAGTACATTGGGCACTAAGTAATGTGGCGACAAGCAACTGGAAAGCACTGCCAAATTCCAGTTCTGTAGAGACCGAAGGCATACGACTGCGAAAATAATCAAGAATGTATTTATATCTTTCTTTTCTCGTCATGGTTGCAAAGTTACAAAAAAGTTTTATCTTTGCGATATGAAACTAACATATATTTTTCATAGCGGATTTGCCATCGAAGCCGATAATATTACCATCATTATCGATTATTGGCAAGACCCAGCCAACATAGTGCCACGCCTATTGCAGAACTCAGGCAGTATCTATGTATTGTCCTCGCATTTCCACCAAGACCATTTCAACCCCGAAATACTGCGATGGAAAGATAAACGGCCCGGCATACACTACATACTATCGAAAGATATATGGCGCCACAGACGCAATCTGATTAATGACATTTCGAGCAACATGACATTTCTCGCCAAAGGACAGACATACAAAGACGAGTTCATCTATGTAGAGGCATTTGGCAGCACCGATGTGGGTGTTTCGTGGTATATTGAAACAAACAGCAAAAGAATATTTCATTCCGGAGACCTGAACAATTGGCTTTGGCTGGACGATAGCACACCTGAAGAAAGCGCACGATATCAACAAATGTTTCTGGGTGAACTAACGGATATACACAAGAAGGTAAAGACAATGGATGTAGCAATGTTTCCTGTGGACAGCAGGATTGGGACCGACTATATGCGTGGCGCGCGCCAGTTTGTAAATAAATTCAGAATAGGATTGTTCGTGCCAATGCACTTCACAGCACAGCCAATTGTCGATGCATGGGCTTTCAAAGATTACGCCATATCAAAGGATACAAACTTTTTTGAAATCAAAAAAGAATCCGACACTATCGAATTCTGAAAACCAGAAAGAATACGGAATGTCTTACCTTCAATTTCCAGCACAACGTATGCCGGTTAACACAAAAGCAATAGGCACAAATATGCCCCGTGTCGACAATGGAAAGGACTTATCGTAAGAATCCATTATCGAGACGGGGCACGCACAAATAATTGTGAATATTTACTTATTTTTTTGCCGGAGTTGCACCAGACTTCATTGAAGTCGGTTGCTTATATGATTTATTGAGCCCGGTTATAACTTCCTTTGTTATATCAAAAGTCTTATCTGCATACAATAAATTGTCACCTGCCTTGCTAAGTATCAATCCATATTTTTTATCTTTATTGTACAAGGCAAGGAAATGCTGAATAGAATCACGCAGAGACGCGTTATACTTGTTTGTCTCAGACTGGAACTCACTGCTAAGACGCTGGTTCAAAGCTTGTAAATCACTGTTCTGCTTCTGCAATCCGGCCTGAATAGCTTCAGCCTGCTCACGGGTATAGGCATTCTGCTGAACCTTCTGCTGGAAGTTTGCCGCTGCAGCCTGCAACTGCTGTTGCTTTGCTCCAAGAGTGTTCTGGATATTCTGGCCTTTTTTCTGGAGGATAAGAGAATAGTCCTTACAGAATTTGTACTGACTCATGATAGAATCAACTTCTACATAAGCGATTTTCATGTTAGTAGCACTAGCAGCAGATCCCTTTTCTGATTTTTCATCCATCTGAGGGTTGCTCTTGTTACACGATGTCATAGCAAGAGTTGCAACCGCAGCTACTGCAAATGCGCAAAATACGTTTTTCTTATTCATTGTTATTATTAAATTAAATTCCGACATTTAGCAAACCTTACCGGCTTGACGCACTTTCCGATCTTGATCTATGGCACAAAGAATGCCATTATTTCTTAATCCGGAATACCATGAATATGCAGAGAAGAAAACTTTCCTTTTTTCTCTAAAATCAGTTATACGCATAATAATGCAATTGATATAGCAATTATTAACATGCATAATAGTAAAGTCTCTATCATTTTTCTTACTTTTGCAGTGCGCCATGATACTTTATTCGGGCGCAAAGATAATATAAATAGACAAAAAACCAAAATAAAATAACATAATTAAATGAATAAAAATGAATTAAAACCTGCTCGAGTGTTCGAGCAATTTGCTAAAATCAATCAGATTCCACGCCCGTCCAAGCACGAGGACAAAATGATTGACTATCTGAAAACATTTGGCGAGAGCCACAAACTGGAAACAATAGTTGATGAAACGGGTAATGTGCTCATACGCAAACCTGCCACTCGCGGATATGAAAACCGCCATACCGTAATTCTTCAAAGCCACATGGATATGGTGTGCGACAAGCTCGTGGATGTTGATTTCGATTTTTCAAAAGACGCCATTCAGACGTATATAGACGGAGAATGGCTAAGAGCCAAAGGCACCACACTGGGAGCTGATGACGGCATAGGTGATGCAATACAACTGGCAATCCTTGAAAGTGACGACATAGAGCATGGCCCAATAGAATGTGTCTTCACTCGCGATGAGGAAACACAGCTCACCGGAGCCAGCGGTATGAAAGCCGGATTCATGACTGGCGATATGTTGATAAATCTTGACTCAGAAGATGAAGGACAGATATTCGTATCGTGTGCAGGCGGGAAAAGTACTACTGCTACATTCGATTTTGAGCGCGAAGATGCTCCTGAAGGATACTTCTTCATTCAGATATCACTCAAAGGACTTAATGGCGGTCATTCCGGGGACGACATCAACAAAAAACGCGCCAATGCCATCAAGATTCTCTCACGCTTCCTTTATATGGAACAAGAGAAATTCGATTTGCACTTGGCAAATTTCAATTCGGGAAAACTGCATAATGCTATCCCTCGTGACGGGCGTGTCGTATTTGCCATTCCCAACAGCGCTAAAGAGGATGTCCGTGCAGACTGGAATATTTTCGCACACGAAGTGGAAGAAGAATTCCACACGACAGACAAGTCAATGGTCTTCACCATGGAAAGCACGGATATTGAGAAGACTATCCCAACAGCTGTTAGCAAAAAACTAATACAGGCATTGCAGGCTGTCGACAACGGCATCATGACCATGTGCCAGGATGAAGCCATTGCATGGCTTGTAGAAACATCAAGCAACTTGGCTGTGGTGAAGACTGAAGAAAACAAAGTAGAGGTTTTGGCTTCTCAGCGAAGTAATGTGATGAGCAATCTCAAAAATCAATGTAACACCATAAAAGCCTTGTTCCAACTGGCGGGCGCACAAGTGGTTCAGAACGACGGTTACCCTGCATGGAAGATGAAAGCGGATAGCCAACTAACCAAAATCGTGGTTGAAACATACAAGAAGCTATTCGGTGTGGAGCCTGTAGTAAAAGGCATACATGCTGGTTTGGAATGTGGACTCTTCTCTGAACGTTACCCAAACTTGGACATGGTGTCATTTGGGCCGACATTGCGCAATGTACATACTCCTGACGAATGTCTCTACATACCAACAGTACAGATGGTTTGGAATCATTTGACGGAAATACTTAAAAACATCCCTGAGAAATAATAATAATTCATAATCATTCCGCACAAGACGATGAAGACAAAGCATATACTGACAGCAATCATTGCCGCAACAATATTAATAGGTTGTGGACAGGAACACAAGGCAAAAAGTCTGGTAACGTCTTTTTTGGACAATAATCTGAAAGACAACAGTTATTCAATAGAAGATTATTCCAAACTTGACTCCACGTTCTATGTAACAGACAGTATGATAAATGTAATGCGCGGAAATGTGGGGAATATCGGGACATTCAAGCAGATAAAGTATTCCGACAAAGGCAATACAAACAAACTGCTGTTTATACATGTAAAGTATAAACACAAAGGAAAGAGTTGGAAACAAACATTCTATATGGATGACAATTTGAATCAGATCATTTCATTGAAAAATGATTAGTAAATGGATTAATAATTGGGGTGTAATCAAAAAGTGATTACACCCTTTTTTTATTACAATCCTATTTTTGGCATACTATTTGTATCAAATTAGGATGAAAATTAATAACTAATTAAAATAAATATTATGCAAAAAGGTAATATCGGGGTTACAACCGAGAACATATTTATAAGAAAAATAGAGATAATAAATGCCAACAAATGAAAACAAAATGAGTTGATTTATAGTCAGTTACGATGCATACTATTTTTCTTGCCTTTTCACGCTATTTCATTAATTATCCTTAATTTTCTGTTGTTTTGTTACTATTTTGTTACTCGTTTTAATATAAAGCGTTATATTTGCAGCGTTCAAAATATACAGAAAAGATATACAACAAAATAGGATTGCACGCCGTCCGTGTTATAAATATAATTTTTATAATGTGCCTTACTGTAGGCTTTGAATGTCGGACAACGTGCACCCAATAAAAATACTCTGTTATGGAAACTCAGTTAATCAAAAAGGAAACATCAGAAACGTTTTTAACGCCGCCTATGCTTTGCAAATTAAAAAAAATGTTTAACAATGAGCAAAGTTACATGGACTATCTCACAACGTTGTGGAATTTACGTGAGCAAGCTATAAAAGCCGTCGAGCTTTATGAGGAAACATTCAATCATGAAAACCCACTTATGAAGATTGTTAAACTTTCAAATGATTTATTAGGTTGCTTATTAGAGGGTGACGTGGATTTTAAAAAAGATAAAAACGGGGCGTACATCCCAGTTAGAACAAGATAACTATGAATTCAAGAATTATGGAAACATACACAAAAGCAGACGACGGCATTGTTGTAGTGGTCTGCAGCCCGGAAAAGTACAAAAATTGGAAGTCCACCACAATACGTGTTCCGCATAATGGTGGCGAGACGTGTATTTTAAGCCGCATTGAACAGAAGCTTTTGAAATTTCAAATCATAGAAGCTATAAAGAGCCACAAGGAACCAGACAGCGAGCTGTACACGCGTGCTATTGGCGAATTAATATATGTCCCCTGCATATTTGGTGACTTTGTCAAAGCCTACCATGACATGGAGCCCACGGCAGGGCTATTACATTTGTATATGGCCTACAAAGATAAAGGAACACATCCCTTTTTGGCTGAAAAACACAGAGATAATTTGTTTATCGGTTATATCAATGCTATAAAGCTATGAAGCCAAAAAGAATTAAAGAACCCGTATCAATACGTCAAAAAGCTTTGGCAAACGGAAACTTTAGCTTGTATCTTGATATATACCGTGACGGATCACGAAAGTATGAGTTTTTGAAGCTGTATATAATACCAGAAAAAACGCCCGTCGACAAGCTAACCAATCAAACGACATTGCGAGCGGCTAAAGCC
>OBMA010000426.1_pt1 | contig 24883 bp, 20 predicted proteins | sample 1539141 | NCBI WGS metagenome assembly OBMA01 (sample SAMEA3991484, study PRJEB22521) | metagenome | biome: anthropogenic terrestrial biome; feature: sewage plant; material: raw primary sludge | place: Sweden | collected 2012-09-26
TTTTCGTTTTTGCCCATAATGCACCTCTTTTTCTTTGATTGTAACATATTATGTGAATTTATGTTAAAATGTTCATGTGTATGCAGATATGACACAGACGGAGATGCCAGATGGCTGATAGTTATAAGATTACACAGGCGGATCATTATCCGCTTGGAATATCATACATAGATGGAAAAGTACGGGTCTCAGCCGTTTTCGGTGCTTCGAAAGATCGTGGGATCATATTTTTCAAGAAAAGATCAGGTTCAGATTCACCTGTAAGGATCAGCTTTAGCGATGAACTAAGGCAGGGAAATATTTTTTCTTGTCTTATATCATTTGACAGGGATGTTTCCTCTGATGATCTCACTTACAGATTATTTGAAGATGACCGGGAATTTATTGACTCATGCGCATGCGGAGTGTCTGAACATATCATCTGGATGCAGGATCGTTCCAGATTATCGCTTCATGGTATTATAAGAAACGGCAGATATGATATTTGCAGGGAACCGCATATTCAATATGAGGATTCTTTTATCTATATGCTCTCGGTACGTTCTTATACAGAACATATATCATCTGGGGTAAAGGCTCGCGGCACATTTGAAGGTCTTATAGAGAAAAAGGATTACATCAAATCACTTGGTGTAACATCGCTTATCCTTATGCCATGCTATGAATTCTATGAAAGAATGGATGATGGCACCAGAAAAAATGATTCAATGGATTATGCCGTAAAACATTATAAGGATAAACCCGAAGATGGAACAGCAGTAAAATGCAATCTTTGGGGCTATACCGGTAATGCATTTTACTATATGCCAAAGTCATCATTTTCCAAAACAGGTGACGCATGCAGTTCATTTGCAGATCTTGTTGACAGTTTTCACAAGGATAATATCGAGATCATCATGCAGTTCTATTTTGAACCTGATATGTCTTCCAGAGCGATAACAGGAATTTTGGAATTTTGGTCTTCTGTCTATCATGTAGATGGATTTCAGCTTGTCGGTGCAGAAATTCCTGTTAGAGAGATCAAAGACGATCCAATGCTTGCGGACAGGAAACTTTTATTTGACAGATATATGATAAGCGGCGATGAGCCAAAAGACTCATATACGGCTTGCATGGATGATGATTTTGAAGATGATATAAGACGTTTCCTTAAGGGAGACGCATATTCGGTAAGTAATATGATCTCTCAGATCAGAAATGTTGAAAATCCATGTAGGTGTATCCATTATATTGCGCGTCAGGAAGGCATGCGGCTTATCGATATAGTCACCTATAATGAAAAACATAATGAACATAATGGAGAAAATAATTGTGACGGACGAAGAGATGACTTCAGCTGGAACTGCGGGATTGAGGTCACAACAAGACGAACTTCCGTAAACAGCCTTCGTCTTCGTCAGATCAAGAACGGCATTTCGATGGTATTTCTGACGCAGGGAATACCGCTTATATATGGCGGCGACGAATTTGGAAATACACAGTATGGCAATAATAATCCATACTGTCAGGATAATGAAGAAGGATATGTAAAATGGAACAGGTCGAAGCAGAGTAGGGATATCCTTGAATGGACTCACACCATCGCAGCGCTTCGAGAAAAATATCGTATACTTCGTATGAATGAACCGTTTAAGGGAACCGATTATCTTTCTTGTGCGTATCCTGATATATCACTTCACGGGATAGACGCATGGAGAACTGCCACGACTCCGAATGATCATCTTATAGCGGTGATGTACTGCATGCGATATGCATGTGAAAATGACAGCGGGCTGATCTATGCTGTATATAATATGCACTGGGAACCCCAGAAGATATCATTTCCCAAACCATTTCCTGAACAGCAATGGAAGCTTTATGCGTGCAGTGCAGGAAAGACCGATCAGATAATCGACAGCAAAGGAAAAAATGCGATAATACCGTCACGCAGCACTGCGGTATTTATTTCAGGATGAAGGAAAATGAATAAAACATGGGAACATTTTAAGACAGTAACACATCACAGAGCTCTTGTCTGCCAGGGATGTTTTAAGGTAGGTCTGTACTGGCAGGGATTGACTCACGATCTTTCAAAATTCAGTCCGACAGAATTCAGGGTAGGCGCAAAGTACTGGCAGGGTTTCAGAAGTCCAAACAATGCAGAACGTGAAGACATCGGCTATTCTACAGCATGGCTGCATCATAAGGGAAGAAACCTGCATCATTATGAATACTGGATTGACTATAGCAGCCGCGTTCCCGGAGGAATGCTGCCTGTTCCAATGCCTGACAAGTATATCGCAGAAATGCTGATGGACAGGGTGGCCGCATGTAAGACTTATGAAGGCAGCAAGTATACCGATGCTTCGCCGCTCGCATATTACAAAAGAGGACATGATCCGGCACCGATGCATGAGTATACGCGTTCTCAGCTTGAGATGCTGATTACCATGCTTGCGGAAAAAGGTGAGGATGAAACATACAGGTATATTAAAAATGTTTTTCTGAAAAAAAATAAAAAACAAAAGAAATCCGAACATCAGGAACAATAAATATATTATGACGCTGCATGTCATAGATTCTGAAAGAAGAGATTAATTTATGTATGCTTATCTTAAAGGTATAATAGAAGAAGTAAGTAATGACAATCTTGTTATCGACGTTCATGATGTAGGCTATAATGTACGGATCTCCGCAGGCACAGCTCAGATGCTTCCGCATGTCGGGGAAGAGATCAAGATCTACACATATACACTTGTAAGAGAAGACACTTTTGAACTATATGGTTTTCTTACAAAAGATGATCTTGATATGTTTAAAAAACTGATAACGGTCAATAGTATAGGTCCTAAAGGCGGACTTTCGATTTTATCGATATTTGACTCTGATTCGCTAAGGTATGCGATAATCTCTGGTGATTCCAAAGCTATAGCAAAAGCTCCGGGAGTTGGTCTTAGATCCGCCGAAAAGATAATACTTGATCTTAAAGGCAAGATTGATATGCCGGAAACAATACCATCCGGACATGGGAATGTCAATAATCCGGTTAACGGCGGTAATGTTCAGGAAACTTTGGAAGCTCTTATTTCCCTGGGATATTCTTCTTCAGATGCGCTTAAGGCGATAGGCAGAGTGGATGGGGCAGAAAATATGGATGTTGAACTGCTATTAAAAGCAGCTCTTAAAAACATCTGATTGGTGATCACATATGGGCAGAATGATTGAAACAGAACTTCAGGAAGAAGATATAAAGATCGAGAATAAGCTCAGACCGCAGAAACTCGAAGATTACATCGGACAAGACCTGATCAAAGAAAATATGAAAGTTTATATAGATGCAGCCAGAGAGAGACATGAGCCTTTGGATCATGTACTTTTTTATGGACCGCCCGGACTCGGGAAGACTACTCTTGCAGGAATCATTGCAAATGAGATGGGAACACATATGAAGATCACGAGTGGTCCCGCCATTGAGAAACCCGGTGACATTGCGGCAATCCTTAATAATCTGCAGGAGGGCGATGTTCTGTTTATCGATGAGATTCACAGACTTAATCGTCAGGTCGAGGAAGTCCTTTATCCTGCAATGGAAGATTTTGCGATAGATATAATGATCGGAAAGGGTCCGTCTGTAAGATCGATAAGACTTGACCTGCCGCATTTTACCCTTGTCGGAGCTACTACGCGTGCAGGGCTTTTATCTGCTCCGCTCCGTGATCGTTTTGGCGTGATCCACAGACTTGATTTCTATACGCCTGATGATCTGAAGAAGATAATAAAACGTTCAGCTATTGTACTTGGCGTTTCGATAGATGATGCAGGTGCATCAGAACTTGCAAGAAGGAGCAGGGGAACACCAAGACTTGCGAACAGACTTCTCAAAAGAGTCCGCGATTTTGCACAGATACGATATGATGGGAATATTACAGAAGAAGTAGCAGATAACGCGCTTGATCTAATGGAAGTTGATACGATGGGGCTTGACAGACTCGATCATAACATACTGCTTACGATAATCCAAAAATTCGGCGGCGGTCCTGTCGGTCTTGATACACTTGCAGCAGCGCTGAGTGAAGATTCCGGTACTCTAGAAGATGTTTATGAACCATATCTTATACAAAATGGTTTCATAAACCGGACACCTCGCGGAAGAGTGGCTACAGAAGCCGCTTATCACCATTTAGGGCTTGAAATTCCACAATAGTATATCTATAATTGATACGAGTGTTTAAAGAATTGCAAAGTAATTCGCAGTATTATCACACTAAGTACGAGAGGGGAATCCTGTATGGCAGCAAAAACTGACGCCGATGTCATAATTGATGGAAAAGTATATACAATGACCGGTTATGAGGAAGAAGAATATCTACAGAAACTGGCCTCATATATAAATGGAAAGATCTCGGAATTCTCACAGATTGAAAGCTACAGTAAGCAGTCTGCTGAGACAAAGAATGTTCTTCTTCATCTTAATATCGCAGATGATTATTTCAAAGCGAAGAAACAGATCGAACTGCTTCAGGAAGAGATCAAGGGCAAGGAAAAGGATATGTACGATCTGAAGCATGAACTTATCGCATCCCAGATAAAACTTGAAAATCTCGAAAAGAATCAGAAGAAATGAAGATGTTACTTGAGACTGTCTCTTTTGAGACAGTCTTTTTGTTTATAGAAGTGTATATCATTTCTATAATCCATATTAAGGAGTCAAAATGAACAGACCGATACTACTATCACCTGCTGGCAGTTATGAAAGTTTCAGCGGAGCGCTAAATGCCGGAGCAGACGCGGTATATCTTGGCGGAGACAGATTTAGCGCAAGGGCATATGCCGATAATTTTTCAAGCGACGAAGTATGCCGTGCGATAACAGAAGCACATTTTTATGGCAAAAGAGTATATTTAACGTTAAATACGCTGATGAAAGATGATGAGATATCAGATGCTGTTTCCTATATAAGACCTATGTATGAAGCTGGTCTTGATGCAGTGATAATCCAGGATCTTGGTATACTGTCTAAAGTTCGGGAAATATATCCGGATCTTGAGATACATGCCAGCACCCAGATGACGATAGCCGGTGAAGAAGGCGCGTTATGGATGAAGGATAAAGGAATAGACTGTATAGTCCCTTCACGTGAACTTTCACTTAATGAGATCAAACGGATAAAAGAAAAGACAGGGATGAAGATAGAATGTTTCATTCATGGGGCAATGTGCTACTGCTATTCAGGACAGTGTCTTATGAGCAGCATGCTTGGAGACAGAAGCGGTAATAGAGGGAGATGCGCGCAGCCATGCAGACAGATGTATGATACCGTGATAGATGGCGAAGACCCTGAAAAATTAAGGACTACCGATTATCCGCTCAGTATGAGAGATATGTGCACGATAGAGATCCTTCCGTCACTCATAGAATCAGGGATAGATCTGTTCAAGATAGAAGGCCGGATGAAGAGCCCTGAGTATTCAGCCGGTGTTACAGCTATATATAGAAAGTATATCGACCGCTATTTTGAAAAAGGTGCAGCCGCTTATTCGGTCGATCCTGATGATATGAATACACTCCGTCATCTTTATGTCCGGAACCAGCTTCAGGACGGATACTATAACAGACCAAACGGAGCTGATATGATTTCAGGAGATAAGCCCGGATACTCAGGCAACGATGAAAATATCACTGCGATGATACGTCAAAAGTATCTCGGTGGTTCCACAAAGAAATCACTGTCAGCTGAAGTGACGTTAAAGACAGACATGCCGGCTGAGATGGTTTTAAGTGACGGTCAGGTCAAAGGTCATGCAAGTGCAGGTGTTGTGCAGAAAGCGTTAAAAGCACCGCTTTCAGAAGATCTGTTTAAAGAAAGAATATCAAAGACCGGAGGTACCGTTGTTGATATCCCTGTGCAGAATATAAGTCTGACTGCCGATGAAGGCATCTTTATGCCTAACGGTATGATAAATGAACTCAGAAGAGCTGCCATAGATGATTATGTAAAGAACAAAATATCATCATATGGGAAATACCGGTCTTCATCAGCTTATAGTAACATTGAAAACAGTGAATCTGTAGCTGATAATCTTTCTGAAAATAAAAGGTCATCTCAAAACAATAGAGTTGATGAAACTGTAAAAACGTCAAAAGAGACGCATAAAAGCAGCATGAAGATAAGCATATCCGTAATGACCGCTGAACAGCTTGAAGCCGCGGTACGATCATCATGCGATAATATAATCATCGACAGTGATATGTATTTGTCAGACTATGATTATGTCAGAGAACTGATCAGTTCTAAAAAAGCAGGCAGACATGATTATTATATCGTTCTTCCGTACATCTTCAGGTCAAGCAGGAACAGCGATCGTAATTTTATGAATGATCTTACTGAACTTGCCTTTGAAGATGATATGATCAAAGGATTTTTATTCAGGAATCTGGATGAACTTCATTTTATAGAGAAAATCAAAGCTGATGGAAAAAATAAGATGCTTATCGCAGATGCCGGATTTTATACTTTCAACAGCGCTGCAGCAGATTTTATTTCTGGTGAAGTATCCGGGTTTACATATCCGTATGAACTTACAGATCATGAGATCAAGATGATGGCAGATAATCTTAAAGGCAGCGTCAACACAAAAGCAAATGCAGATAAAGCTGCCGGCGGGGAACTGATCGTATATTCAACAATTCCAATGATGATCACTTCAAACTGCATTAGAAAGACGGCTGGGAAATGTCTTCACGGACATGGTGATGGACGTGATTCAGAAGATATACTAAATATCAAAACAGGCATCAGAGACAGGAAAGGTATCAGATTTTCTGTCTATACGAATTGTGATCACTGTTATAATGTCATATTCAACAGTGTTCCAATGAATCTGTCAGGACATATAAAAGAGATCAAAATGACAGGAGCTTCATCGCTCAGACTTGAATTCGTCTATGAGAACAGTTCGGAAGTAACGAGGATAATCTCGGCATTTGATGAAGCTTTAAAGAGCGGCAGGCTTCCGGATGGATACAGACTAAGACCCAATGCTTATACGACAGGTCACTTCATACATGGAATACAGTAATGTTTACGGAGTCAATATATGCTTAAATACATAGAACTTTATATAACGCATCTTTCGAGATACGCTGTACCTGTTTTTCTCGTTATCTATATGATAGAATCATTTCTCGTGTTCAGATATGATAACGAAGAATCCCGAAAAGGATTATATAACAGACAGATAGTATTTATGTTTCTGATCCATTTTTCATGTTTCATGGCTATCTGTTTCAAGATAGATAAACCGGAATATTTTCTTTTCTACGCATTTCAGCAGATACTTATATTTGCGATTCTTGTCCTGACTCAGATGATATATCCCGGCTCAAACAGGCTTATCGTAAATAATATGTGTATGCTTCTTAGCATCGGCCTTGTCATAATCACAAGGCTGTCATACAGTAAAGCACTGAGACAGTTCGTGATAGTAGCCTGTTCTCTGGCAATATCATTAATCATGCCATATATCATCAGAAGATTTGATTCGCTCAGAAATTTCAAATGGATATACGCATTTCTCGGTGTCGGAGCACTTGCTGTCGTTATGATACTTGGATCTGTCACTAATGGTTCAAAGATAACATATTCTATAGCCGGAGTGACTTTTCAGCCTTCTGAATTTGTAAAGATACTCTTTGTTTTCTTTGTCGCGTCATCGCTTTATGCGGCTGATGGTATCTATGAGCTGATCATATCTGCAGTTATAGCAGCGGCACATGTATTAATACTAGTCATGTCAAAAGATCTTGGCGGTGCGCTGATACTTTTCATTGTATATTTCTGTATGCTTTACACTGCGACATATAAAATTTCATATCTGATATTTGGAATGATATTTGGATGTTTTGCGGGGTATTGCGCATATCGTCTTTTCCCGCATGTACGGGTAAGAGTACAGGCATGGCGCGATCCCTGGAGCGTTATCGATAATGCGGGATATCAGATATCAAAATCACTGTTTGCGATCAGCAGCGGCGGTGCTTTCGGACTCGGTCTTTTTGGCGGTTCACCCAAGAGCATTCCATTTGTCACTGAAGATTTTATCTTTTCTGCTATAGCCGAAGAGCTTGGGATGATATTCGCCATAGCTCTGGTAGGAATATGCATAAGTACTTTTATCATGATGATGCGAATAGCCGGACATGCCGGAGACAGGTTCTATCGGCTTATCGCAGTCGGAATAGGCGTAATATATATAGTACAGATTTTTTTGACTATAGGCGGTGGGACGAAATTTATACCTATGACGGGACTTACCCTGCCACTGATAAGCTACGGAGGAAGTTCTGTACTTAGCACACTTATCATGTTCTATGTTATTGAGGGTATAAGTACGCTTCCGCAATACAGAGTTTAGTAAGTTTTCGATGCAAGCTTCCGAAAGAAGCGAAGCAATTTGTAGCATCATAACCTAATTACTACTTTTGACTTCAGCATAACGATATACAGGACGACCATATGAAAAATAAAAGATGTTCAGAAAATAATAAGTCAGACAACAGAATATCGGATAACAGAATGATAGATGATGAAATAGATGACGAATGGTCAGATGACAGAAGATATGATGAAAGAATATCTAATGACAGAAGATCGGACGACAGAAGATCGGACGACAGAAGATCAGACGACAGAATTAACGATGGCAGAAGGATGTCGGATGATAGAAATCCCGATGAGCGTAAGTCCGATCGGAAAAATAAAGAAATGAGAAAGTCAGAGATAAAACGTAACAGTCCGCTGATCGTTATCTCTGTCATATTCATAAGTGTACTTACGGCCGCGATATCGTATGCCGCAGTATACGCACATATCCATAAAGAGACTATGCTCAGTAACAGCTATAACAGTCACCAGGCGATTCTGGCAAATCAAAATACACGGGGCATCATATATTCAGATTCAAAAGAGATACTGGCAAGCACATCCGTTAAGGATGGAACCGAAGTAAGAGAGTATCCATTTGCCGAGCTTTTTGCACATGCAGTTGGATTTGAATGTAATGGACGTTCAGGGCTGGAAGCATCTGCAAATTATTATCTGATCAATTCGCACACCGATATGACTGATAAGATAGCAAATGAAGCTGAGGGAAATAAATACCCCGGAGATAACGTTGTAACAACATATAATACGGCACTTCAGCAGATCGCATATGATTCGCTTGGGGTTTATAAAGGAGCAGTCATAGTATCAGAACCTAAGACGGGCAAGATACTTGCGATGGTATCAAAACCGGATTTTGATCCGAATACTGTTTCTGAAAAATGGGATGACTATATGAATGACAGCGAGACCGGAACGCTGATAAACAGGGCTTCTCAAGGTGTGTATCCTCCGGGCTCGACCTTCAAGATCATGACTGCTCTCGAATATATAAGAGAAAATCCGGATAATTATAATGATTATTCATATACCTGTACCGGGAGATTTAAGCATGATGATGACAGTATAAGCTGCTACCATGGTGAATCTCACGGAAAAGTTGATTTTATGCAGTCATTTGCAAAATCATGTAACTGTTCATTTGCAAATATAGGACTTACATTAGACCGTACGAGTTTTGCGGAAACATTATCAAGACTTCTTTTCAACAGCAAACTTCCTGTTGATATGAATTATACAAAGAGCAGTATCCTTATGGGAACTGATATCTCTGATTCTGATATGATACAGGCGTCGATCGGTCAGGGAAAGACGCAGATGAGTCCGCTTCACCTCAATATGATCACAGATGCGGTCGCAAATGGCGGCTTGCTTATGAAGCCTTATGAGATCGATCATGTAGAGACCAGCGAAGGAAAGGTCATCAAACAAAATAAACCGGAAGAATATGGCTCACTCATGACGCCGGATGAAAGTCAGAAACTGACAGAACTTATGAAAGACGTTGTAGAAGAGGGAACCGGAAAGAAGCTCCGCGATGCTGGCTATACTGCAGCCGGCAAGACCGGATCCGCAGAATATGACAATATAAAAGGAGATTCACATGCATGGTTCACCGGCTTTGCACCGGCAGATGATCCTCAGATATGCGTAACTGTCATAATTGAAGGTGCTGGATCAGGCGGAGACTATGCGGTGCCTGTGGCCAAGCGTATATTTGACAGATACTTTGCGGATAGAGACAGTACTACAGAAAACGCTTCGTCAGTTGAGACAGCACAGTAAATTGCGCTTCGCCAATTTAGACATCACAAAATCAGTAAATTGCTTCAATAGAAAGATCAGGTTTTGCAGAAAGATCTATTATTTCCCCGGATTCCTGTTTACATATCGGTCTGGAGATAGCTTTTTCATTTATCAGCATGACAGTAGCTTCTGTGTCGTCACTTAATCTTACAGTATATCCGATCTGCGTCGATGCAATATGGAACAGTATCGGTTTTAAGATACTCTCATCATATTTCAGGAATCCGTCTTTTTCAAAGATCGCGATAACCTGGAACGGATTTTTCGAAGCACGATATGTTCTTGGAGATGTCATAGCTTCGTACGAATCTACGATCGCTATATATTTGGCAAATCTATCTATCTGATTCTCCCTAAGATGTGAAGGATAGCCGCTTCCGTCGCACCTTTCATGATGCATGAGCGCGGCATTCAGTACATGCTTGTTAACATTAGTCTGCGCCTGAAGTATATTAAAGCTATAGAATGTATGCTGCTTTATAGCAGCAAATTCAGTATCTGTAAGCTTTCCGGGCTTCCATATGAGACTCGCAGGGAGCATGAGCTTACCAATATCATAGAAGAAAGCACTCTCGATAAATATAAATGATTCTTCTTGATTAAGGTTCATCCATTTTGAAAACACACCGGCAATAAGAGCTGAATTAAGGCAATGCGCATGTGTCATGTCATCTTCGCCGGGAAGCATGACATAAAGATAATCAAGAAGCTTTTCAGGTGCTTTTGCGCAATGATAGATCTTGTTATATATCTGGATAAGTCTGTCGAGCGGAACCTGTATTTTATCATTAACAAGTTTCTCCATCATTGACTTGAACTCAGGCATACATTCGTTATATACTTTCACGAACTGCTTATAGTCATCGCTGTACGTGATCTTTTCAAAATGAGTAGTCGCATAATCGACTTCTTCTTTGACCGTTACTGCGACTACGCTGTGTACGGTCAGGCGCCTTAAATCATCATCTGAAAGTACTTCGCCTGTAGAATAGAGAAGTTTCCCTTTATAATCTGTAACATCTTCAGCAAGAACCATACCCGGTTTAAGTGCTAATGTTGCGATTGTCTTCATCAGTTTCCCTCCTGACCTTATATATTTAAGTATAGATAATATCGGGAATATGTCAATTTGAAATAGAGGTCAAATGTGATATCATGATGTTAAGTTGTGAAAGCAATTCATAATATCATGATACAATAAAAGGAAAAAATATGTATAGGTTTTATTCACCGCTTTATCTTGCTCCCACGGTCAAAAATACATGGGATATAAAACTCAAACTTCGAATGAACAGACATCTTCCTGATGTCTTTCTTGTACTGATATGTCAGGACAATGATCAGCTTGAGATCATAAATGCGGAAGTCTTAAGACAGCAGTATTATCGTCAGAAAAAAAATCATGTCATCGGGATCGCACATTTTTACATAGAAGCTGTTGATATCATAAAAAAGATAACTGAAGAATGTGTAAAAAAGAATGGTGATGCCGATCTTAAACGATATCTTAATGAGTATTTCTCGGATAAGGTAAAATAAATGCTTGCTATGTTTTTATCGATACTAAAAATTATAGGTATAGTGATCCTTTGGATACTGCTGGTCGTTCTGATCATCATTCTCCTTATATTGTTTTGGCCGATCACATACAAAGGAACGGCAAAGAGAACTGAGGCAGAAGGAGATCCGCCGTTTGTCCTTTGTTTTAAGGCAAAGTGGCTTCTTGGCTTTCTGAATGTATATGCAGGATGGCCAGGCGACCCAAATGTTCGCGTCCGCATATGTTTACATGAATTATTCCGGATGCCTGATAATAACGAAAAAACAAAAAACAAAAAAAATAAGAAAAAAAGCAAGTTCAAAAAGAAAAATGATAGCAACAAAAATAAAGCAAGTAATGAATATAAGAAAAAAAATAATAATAAAACAATTAAAGATAAAACAGATAACAAAGATACGATAAAAGATGTAGATAATATTGACTATAAAGAAAATCTGGATCATATAGAAAATAAACAATCAGATCAAGAAGCGATTCATGATCACAAAACAGAGACACCATGTGAAAGAAAGACCGAATACTGTATTCATAGCAGCGATATTCACGAAAATCACAATTCACAAGAATCAGATAAGCATGAAAAAGAAGATTTCCATAGTGACAGCAAAACTGATGAGTGCGGGACTTCGGGTTCTGAAAGTGAAAGATCCACTGAAAATATCATAAGCAGAATCTTTTCACGTATCAGGTACACATTAAAGAAGATATATGATAAAATTAACAGCATATATGAAAAGACATGCGATATTCGTAAAGATATAAAATATTATTACGATATCATCACATGTGAAAGATTTGGGACAACGTTTGAGAGATGTAAAAAGCTTATTTTTAAGATCATTCACCAGCTTCTTCCGAGATATTTTTATGCAAATATCATTGAAGGTACCGGAGATCCTGAATCAACAGCTAAAGTCTTGGCTGTATGGGGGATGTTATATCCGCTGATCGGTGATAAGGTCAATATCACTGGAGATTTTGAGAATACGACGATCAAAGCAGATATAAGATTTCATGGAAGAATCACGATATTCGTTGTCGTTTACTGTGGACTCAGACTTTATTTTGATAAAGATGCAAGAAAACTGATAAAGATGTTTAAAAAGGAGGAATAAGTAATGTCAGATAATAACTTTACAAGCGTTATAGATTCACTTATGCAGGGAATGAATTCGATCATGTCGACAAAAACAGTTGTAGGTGAACCGACGAAAGTTGGAGATACGATAATCCTTCCACTCGTCGATGTTTCTTTTGGCGTAGGTGCCGGTGCTTCATCAAATGATAAGAAGAATGGCGGCGGTGGCGGTTTCAGCGGTAAGCTTACACCAAGTGCTGTACTTGTGATCAGAAACGGATCAACACGTCTTGTTAATATCAAAAATCAGGATTCTGTCGCAAAACTTCTTGATATGGTTCCTGATATTGTAGATCATTTTTCAAAGCCCAAGGACAGTAATGTGTCTGATGATGAAGCGGTTGATATAGCCTTCCCTGAAGATGACAAAGCTGATTCAGAACATGTCAATCCATCAGCGACCCAGAACTGATTGCTGAGTGTTATCGTGCTTTAATGCGGAGATGATCAAAAAATGGACTCTGATGAGATTATCAGCTGTTATGACAGAGAAGAACTTGAAAAATTCAAAGAATGGCTTTTTAATGAAAATGTTCGTGTCTCAACAGAAAAAAAAGAGTTAGAAGAGAAGAAAAATACATTCTTTCGTGAAAGACAGGATTTTCGTGCAGAGATGAACATGCTCACTCAAAGATCTGCCGCTGAAAGGCAGCGACTTGAGGAAGACAGAAAATTCTTTGAAAAGAAAATGGATATTCTTCGTAACGGATTTAATGAACTTGACAGAGACAGGAGAGACCTGCAGGATAACTGGGACAGATACCGGAATATGATGTCTTCAGTCAGACAGGATGATACAAGTGCTTCTGTTTTCTTCATCGGAGTTGATAATCCTTTAGCCTTAAAAAAAAGATACAGAGATCTTATCAAGATATATCATCCTGACAATAAAGCAGGAGATCATGATACATTTAAGCGTATAAGCGAAGAATATGAAAAACTTCGTGAGGAATTTTCTAAAGAGTTTTCAGTTGTATGAGAATATAAAAAAAAGACTTCACGGATCTGTGAAGTCTTTTTTATATGTTCGTGTTAAAAGGCTCAGGCTCTTTCTACATTACCTGAACGTAAGCAGCTTGTGCATACATGCATAGTCTTAACAGTACCATTCACGTTGACCTGAACTTTCTTTACATTAGAATTCCAGATCCTGTTTGATCTTCTATGTGAATGGCTTACGTTATTACCGAAATGAGCGCCTTTACCACAGATATCACATTTAGCCATTTTGACACCTCCTAACACCAAAATTTTACGAAACAACATTATGCGTCGTCGACGCAACAGTAGTATAATATCAGAAAATATTTTAATATGCAAGCATTCATTTTACTTTTTGGTTTATTTTTCTAAAATAAGATGATAGAATAACTTAAAACGAAATCATAATGAATCGAAATGAGGTGAAATAATGAAAGCTTCTTCTATTGATACTCATATGGGCAGTATCTCAATCGATGATGAAGTTGTTGCCCAGTACGCGGGGACAGTTGCTACCGAATGTTTTGGTATCGTAGGCATGGCAGGCGTAAGTGTCAAGGATGGTATCGTAAAGCTCCTTGGCCGTGAGAGTATGACGCGTGGTATACAGGTTTTTTTACGTAATAATAAACTAACGATCAATTTTCATATAATAGTAGCTTATGGCGTAAGCATACTTGCGGTTTCTGATAATCTTATCGATAATGTGAAATATAAGGTTGAAGAATTTACCGGGATCGAGATCGAAAAAATCAACATCTTCGTCGAAGGTGTCAGAGTAATAGACTAAGGGAGGTCATTTACCGTGAGTGTTAATACTATCGACGCCAGACTTTTGGCGAAAATGTTTCTTGGCGGTGCCATCAATATCCGTGACAATAAGGAACATATAAACGAACTTAATGTTTTCCCCGTACCTGATGGAGATACAGGAACTAACATGACTCTTACTATCATGTCAGCAGCAAAAGAAGTCGCTCAGCTGTATTCTGTATCGGATATTGATATGACAACACTCTGTAAGGCGATATCTTCAGGTTCGCTGCGCGGAGCAAGAGGCAATTCCGGAGTCATCCTGTCACAGCTCTTCCGTGGATTTACAAAAATAGTCAAAGAAAAGAACGAGATAGACACATCCGTTATCGCGGATGCATTTGATAAAGCTGTCGAATCAGCTTATAAAGCAGTCATGAAGCCAAAGGAAGGTACGATTCTCACCGTTGCCAAAGGTATGGCTGATAAAGCTAGAGATATGTCGAACGCCGGAGAAAAAGATATTGATTCTTATTTTCAGGCGGTACTAAAGAGCGGACGTGAAACGCTTGATAAGACACCTGATATGCTTCCTGTACTAAAGCAGGCTGGTGTTGTTGATTCCGGCGGCGAAGGTCTTATGGTAGTACTTGAAGGCGCATATGAAGTAATGATGGGCAAGGAAGTGAACCTTGATCTTGATGAGTCCGAGCCTGAAAAAGAAGAAGCTCATGAGGTCGTATGTGATGAGCGTAATCTGAAATATACATATGCTGCAGAATTTATCATACTTCTGGATAAGCCTTTTAATATCAAATCAGAAATGGATTTCAAATCATACCTTGAATCTATCGGTGAGAATATCTCACTTGTTTCTGATGATGGCAGTGTTAAAGTTCATATTCACACAAATGATCCTGGACTTGCACTTCAAAAAGCAATGAAATATGGCGCTCTCAATGATGTCAAGATTGAAAATATGAGAGGTGAACATAAATCATCTGATACAAACGTATCTTCCCAAGGTGCTCATTCTCAAACCAATGATGAGTCTATGCAGGAACCGGTATCTGAACATAAAGACGTCGGTTTCATAGCAGTCTCTGTTGGCGATGGAATTAAAGAGATATTTAAGAGCCTTGGTGCCGACTATATCATCGAGGGTGGTCAGACAATGAACCCCAGCACAGATGATATGCTTAAGGCAATTGATAAAGTAAATGCCGATACGATCTTCATACTGCCAAATAACAAAAATATCATTCTTGCCGCGAATCAGGCTGTTACGCTTGCCACGGATAAGAAGATAATCGTTATTCCGACTAAGACTGTACCGCAGGGCATCACAGCACTTATCAATTATGTTCCTGATGTCTCTCCTGATGATAATGCCAAGAATATGGCGGATGAGATAAGCGGAGTTCACACAGGGCAGGTCACATACGCAGTCAGAGATACCGTTATTGATGACAAGACTATAAAGCAGGGTGATTTCATGGGTATCGGAGATCATGGCATCCTTTCTGTCGGCAGTGATATGTCTGAAGTAACATTTAATATGATCGGAGATATGATCAGTGACGATACTGAACTTATAAGCATTTATTATGGTTCAGATATAAAATCTGAAGATGCAGACACTCTTAAAGGGCTTGTAAGCGAGAAGTATCCTAAATGTGACGTCGAACTTGAATTTGGCGGACAGCCGATCTATTACTATATTGTTTCAGCTGAATAATGATAGATAATAGATATACGATTCTTACAGTGAGAGATGCCCTATCGGTGTCTCTCATTTTGAATAATTGCAGGAAAAATACATGGATATCAAAGATATCAAAGGCATAGGCGAAAAGACAGCTTTGCTTTTGGAAAAACTGAATATCAGGTCTACCAGAGATATGATCTCTTATTTTCCGCGTGATTATGAGGTCTTTAAGCCGGTCTGTGCGGTAAGTGAAATCACACCCGATGAGATATGTTCGGTACGATGCATTATAAAAGGCAGCGTTTCATTGCGGTATCTGCGAGGTCTTTCACTTATCGTATTTAAGGCAGCTGATGCATCCGGAGAGATGCAAATGAGCATATTCAATGAACCTTACATGAAGAAAAACCTTATATCTGGCATTTTCTATGTATTTAGGGGACTCGTCAAAAAGAAGGGTGCAGGATATGTCATGGAGCAGCCGCAGTGCTTTAAGCCCGACGATTATGACAGGCTTGTCGGAATTCTTCAGCCGATATATCGCACAACAAAAGGTATCTCAAGCAAGTCAATCGCAAAATATGTTAAAAAGTCATTTGATATTGAAAATAAGATGCTTACTTGTGATCCAAAAAATTCTGTCCTGACTGAATTTCTCCCGGACGACATTTTAAGCGGGAAGACAATGCTTTCACATGCCGATGCTCTGAAGAACATTCATTTTCCAAAAGATTTTGATACTGTGATCTCTGCCAGAAGAAGGCTGGTTTATGAGGAATTTCTGCTATTTATCTTAGGGATAAAAAGATATCGCGATAAAGCTGCAGATATTCCAAACTCATACCCGATGATCGCAGTCTCTGATACTGAAAGACTTATCGAAGAGCTCCCGTATCGTCTTACCGATGACCAGATGAAGACTTATCGTGCGATCGAAGATGATATGTCGGGAAAATACTGTATGAACCGGCTGATTCAGGGTGATGTCGGCTCAGGCAAGACTATAATAGCGATCCTTGCTCTTGTGATGACTGCTGCAAATGGTCATCAGGGCTCGATGATGGCACCGACCGAAGTACTTGCAGAGCAGCATTTTAAGCTTATTTCGGAAATGACAAAAAGATATTCTCTTCCTTTAAGACCCGTTCTGCTTACAGGTTCGGTAACCGCAAAAGCAAAGCGTGAGATATATGAAGGCATGAAAAACGGTAATTATAATGTCATAATAGGAACTCACGCACTTATTCAGGAGAAAGCTGTATATCAGGATCTTGCTCTTGCTGTGACTGATGAGCAGCATCGGTTTGGTGTGCGTCAACGTGTCGATCTGTCTGAAAAAGGCATGAGCCCGCATATCATAGTAATGAGTGCAACACCGATACCAAGAACACTTGCAATGATAATATACGGTGATCTTAAGATATCTGTGATAAAACAGATGCCGGCCGGACGTGTGCCTATAAAGAATGCCGTCGTTGATTCAAGTTACAGGGAAAAGATATATAAGTTGATCATGCAGCAGATAAAAGAAGGGCATCAGGCTTATATCATATGTCCTATGATCGGCGATGAGGAACAGGAATCCGATAACTGCGCAGATCTGGAAAATGTAAAAGACTATACAACAAATATTAAGAGTTTATTTCCTGAAACAGTAAGAATCGCATCTTTAAGCGGTAATATGCGCCCTGCTGAAAAGAACCGTATAATGGAGGATTTTGCCACTGGTGAGATAGATATCCTTGTATCAACGACGGTCATAGAGGTAGGTGTAAATGTACCTAATGCATCTGTTATGGTCATAGAAAATGCTGAAAGGTTCGGACTTGCACAGCTTCATCAGCTACGTGGCCGGGTTGGCCGTGGTGCAGACCAGTCATACTGCATATTTGTAAATACTTCAAAAAACAAAGAAGCCGAAGAGCGTCTTAATATACTTAACAGTACAAATGACGGATTTAAGATTGCATCAGAAGATATGAAGAGGAGAGGTCCTGGTGATATATTCGGTATAAGGCAGAGTGGTGATATGTCTTTTCAGATTGGTGATATCTATCAGGACGCGAATATTCTTGAAATGGCTGACCGCGACTCTGATGCTATACTTTCTGATGACAAAATGCTCCAAAAAGATGATCACCAAAAACTTGCCGGGATACTAATGGAAAAAGAAGAATCTTCAATGGATATGCGCTCCATATAAAAGATCGTTTAGATCTACTTTACACAAAGCGACAATATATCAAATCTGTGCATTGACTTTGATTAATCAAATAAGTACTATAATTAGAGTATTTATAACTTGTAACTAGAGGGAAAAGTATGCCAAAAGTAGCAGTCATAACAGACAGCAACAGTGGAATCACAAATGAAGAAGCCGAAAAGCTAGGTATATATATGGTTCCAATGCCGTTCATGATAGATGGCGGGACATTTTTTGAAGGTGTAAATCTGACTCAGGATGTCTTTTTTGATAAACAGGCCGGTGGATCTGATATAAGTACTAGTCAGCCATCACCCGAAACAGTCATGGGAATATGGGATAATGTGCTGCGTACATATGATCAGATTGTCTATATTCCAATGAGTTCAGGTCTTTCGGGATCTTGTCAAAGTGCTAAGATGCTTGCAAGTGACTATGAAGGAAAAGTCGAAGTAGTAAATAATCAGCGTATATCAGTAACACAGAAACAGTCAGTTCTCGACGCAGTAATGCTTGTCCAAAAAGGAAAGACTGCTATGCAGATACGCGAGATACTTGAAAAGAACAAGATGGAATCAAGTATTTATATTATGCTCGATACATTATATTATCTGAAAAAAGGCGGTCGTATCACCCCGGCTGCGGCGGCGCTTGGCACACTGCTCAGACTCAAGCCAGTCCTTACGATACAAGGTGATAAGCTGGATGCTTTTTCTAAAGCAAGAACCGTTGGTCATGGCAAGACTATCATGAAAAATGCAATGAAAGCAGATATGGAAGGTCGTCTTGGAGGATGCAATCCAAAGAATATTCATCTGTACGGCGCATATTCACACAACCCGGTAGAGGCTGAGGCATGGCATAAAGAACTTGAGGAAGCCTTCCCAGGATTCGATATAGAGATGGATCCGCTATCACTCAGTGTATGCTGTCATGTAGGTCCCGGAATCCTTGCTGTTGCCTGTTCCAGAAGAATAAAGCTGTAAAGCTGGTCGATCTTAATGCCATCAGATTCATCTTCTTGGAATCTGATGGCTTTTTTTGTGGATATCAAAAGTTAATATTGTGTTATGATGCTATAAATAGAGGAAAATCAAATGGATATGTGTGATAAGAAACTGCAGGTTTCTGCTAATGACAGAGAGGAAACTGATAGACAGCTTACCTTTATAGGTAAAGCTAACGAATATGTAAAGAAAATCGAAAACCAGATCAGCAGAAAACCCAAAGCTTGTGTGACAAATTTCGGATGTCAGATGAACGCTCGTGACTCTGAGAAACTGCGCGGCATGCTGAAGTCTATGGGCTATGAGATAACGGATGATGAGAATGAAGCAGATTTCGTAATATACAATACATGCACAGTCCGCGACAATGCGGATAAACGTGTATTTGGCAGATTGGGATATCTTGGTACGCATAAAGAACATAATCCATATATGAGGATCGCACTCTGCGGATGCATGATGCAGGAACCGGCGGTCATCGAAAAGCTTAAGAAGAGCTATAGATTCGTTGACCTCATCTTTGGAACATTCAATCTTTTTAAATTCCCCGAACTTGTATGTGACATGTTTGAGTCTGATCGTCCTATAATCGATATCTGGAAAGAGACTGATGAGATAGTTGAAGATCTTCCAATTGAACGAAAATATCATTTTAAGTCAGGCGTCAATATCATGTATGGCTGCAACAATTTCTGCAGTTATTGCATTGTCCCTTATGTACGCGGGCGTGAGAGAAGCAGGGCTCCACAGGATATAATCAATGAGATAAAGAGACTTGCCGGAGATGGCGTACTTGAGATAATGCTGCTGGGGCAGAATGTCAATTCTTACGGAAACAATACAGAGGATGGTATCTCATTTGCCAGACTCTTAAAAATGGCTGCGGAAGTTGACGGGATAGAGCGGGTCAGATTCATGACATCGCATCCAAAGGATCTTTCGCCGGAGCTTATTGATGTGATGGCTTCAACTCCGAAGATATGCCGTCAGCTACATCTGCCGGTTCAGTCAGGCTCTGATCGCATTCTTAAGGCTATGAACAGACGATATACGAGTGAACAGTACATAGAGCTTACTGACAGGATAAAGGCGGCTATGCCTGATATTGCGCTGTCTACTGATATAATCGTAGGTTTTCCGGGTGAGACTGACGAGGATGTTGATAAAACGATAGAACTTGTAAAGCATGTCGGATTTGACAATGCGTTTACATTTGAATATTCAAAGCGTACGGGAACGCCCGCAGCCGCAATGGAAGACCAGGTAACTCCGGAAAAAGTAAGGTATAATTTTGACAGACTTCTTAAAGTCGTTCAGGATACAGGCAAAGCGCAGGTTGCAAAGATGACCGGACGTACTGAAAAAGTCCTTGTTGAAGAGGTAAATGAAAAGGATCCTTCACTTGTCACAGGAAGGACTGACAACAACACAGTAGTTCATTTTCCGGGAGATGCGTCAATGATCGGAACACTGCAGAGTGTCTCTCTTGATAAGTGCTGCGGATTTTATTTTATAGGTAAAAAAATGTAGTATGATTGCTGCTTTTGAAACCCGCATAATGATATGTATAATTGTTAGTTGATATGTGTATATATGAATTTTGAAATATGAGAAGGTAGATTATGGCTGAATTTACACCTATGATGCAGAAATATCTTGAGACTAAGGAACAGTATAAGGACTGTATCCTTTTTTATCGTCTCGGTGATTTCTATGAGATGTTCTTTGATGATGCAAAGGTCGCATCTAAGGAACTTGAACTCACGCTCACCGGCAAGTCATGCGGGCAGGAGGAACGGGCTCCAATGTGCGGAATCCCGTATCATGCGGTTGATTCGTATATCAACAAGCTTGTTTCACGCGGGTATAAAGTCGCGATATGCGAGCAGCTTGAAGACCCTAAACTTGCGCAGGGTCTGGTAAAACGTGGCATTATTCGTATCGTTACGCCTGGAACTAATCTAAATGTAACCGGAATTGACAGTGAAAAGAATAACTATCTTTTATGCATCTCATTTCAACAGAATTCGATAGGAATATCCGCAGCCGATGTTACGACCGGTGATTATTATCTGACGCAGGTGGATGATCTTAGAAAGCTGAACGATGAGATCAATAAATATGAGCCATCCGAGATAATATGCAATGAAGCATTTCTCGTAAGCGGGTTCGATATAGATGACCTTAAGAACAGGCAGCATATATGCATCAATACACTTCCTTCAAATCTGTTTGATGAGGAATCATGCAAGCAGCGCCTGATGAAACATTTTCATGTAAATTCGCTCATAGGACTTGGAATAGAAGACTTCCCTGACGGACTTATCGCCGCAGGTGTCCTGCTTCAATATCTTTATGATACGCAAAAGACTGACATGGCGCATTTTACGCACCTTTATCCGTATCTTACGAACAAGTTCATGCTTCTGGACAGTTCAACACGTCGTAATCTAGAACTTGCTGAGACTATGCGTGAGAAGACCAAGCGCGGTACGCTCCTGTGGGTACTCGATAAAACGAAGACTGCAATGGGTGGCAGAATGCTGCGACATGATATCGAGCAGCCTCTTATTGATAAAGATGAGATAAATAAGAGACTTGATTCGGTAGAAGCATTTTCGTCTGCGCCTATCGTGCGTGATGAGATAAGGGAGTACCTTAATCCCGTCTATGACCTTGAAAGACTGATCGGGAAAATAAGTTACGGAACTGCGAATCCCCGTGATCTTGTATCTTTCAGAAATTCACTAGAATACCTTCCGGCAATAAAGGAATCACTTAAAGACCTGAAAAAAGGTATGATTCCGGAATTAAACGATGAACTTGATGATCTTCATGATCTTTATGACCTCATAGGAAAAGCCATACAGGATGATCCGCCTGTCTCTGTCCACGACGGAAATATCATCAGGGACGGATATGATGAAAATATCGATAAACTCAGGAAAGCAAAGACAGACGGCAAGAAATGGCTTGCAGATCTTGAATCTGAGGATCGTGAGCGTACAGGTATCAAAAATCTAAAGGTAAAATATAATTCAGTATTTGGTTACTATTTTGATGTGACAAATTCATATAAAGATCTTGTGCCGCCTGATTACGAAAGAAAGCAGACCCTTGTCGGATCTGAGAGATATACGACTACAAAGCTCAAAGAACTTGAAGATATCATACTTAATGCAGAAGACAGACTCTTTGACAGTGAAAACAGCGTGTTCTGTATGGTAAGAAATAAGATATCAGACAATATAGCCCGCATACAGAAGACTGCAAAAGCAGTAGCAAGAGTCGATGTTTTCTCAACACTTTCACTTGTCGCTGAACGAAATAATTATGTAAGACCGTCTCTGAATGAGAAAGGTATTATTGATATCAAAGCAGGCAGACATCCGGTCGTTGAACAGATGATGAACGGCGAGATGTTCATATCAAATGATACGTTTCTTGATAACAATAAGCACTGTGTCGCGATAATCACAGGTCCCAATATGGCGGGTAAATCAACATATATGCGCCAGAGCGCACTTATCGTACTTATGGCGCAGATTGGTTCATTTGTGCCTGCAAAGTCTGCGGATATCGGTCTTGTAGACAGGATATTCACTCGTGTCGGTGCGTCTGACGATCTTGCGAGTGGTCAGAGTACATTTATGGTCGAGATGAACGAAGTTGCGAATATCCTTCGGAACGCAACACCTAAGAGTCTTCTTATCCTGGATGAGATTGGGCGTGGAACGTCGACTTATGACGGCCTGAGCATTGCATGGGCGGTAGTCGAACATGTCAGCAATAAGCGTCTCTTAGGCGCTAAGACCTTATTTGCCACGCACTATCATGAACTTACCGAGCTTGAAGGAAAGATCGATAACGTGAATAACTACTGTATCGCGGTCAAGGAAAAAGGCGACGATATCGTATTTCTTCGTAAGATAATAAAAGGCGGAGCTGACAAGAGCTATGGTATTCAGGTTGCGAAGCTCGCCGGTGTTCCGGATATGGTAATCGACAGGGCGAAGGAGATCCTTGAGCAGCTCTCTGATAATGATATAACTGAGAAAGTCCAGAGTATTGAGGTTAAGACGGATTCGGGCGCTTCGGGTAAGTCGAAGCCGGTCAAATATGATGAGGTCGATCTTGAACAGATGTCATTTGGCAGCATGGTGAAGGATGAGGATATCATAAAGGAGCTTTCTGACATCGATGTCACTACGCTTACACCTATTGATGCGCTTAATACGCTGTACAAGCTGCAGAACAAGATCAACAACAGGTACCAGCCGGACGAGTGATTTGCTACTGAACCGGTGCTGGTGCTGCCTGCATCTGGTGCGGTGTATGTCTTCGGACTCGCTTGGGGTATGGATGTCTGCATCTGGTGCGCTGTGTGCCTTCGGACTCGCTGGGATATAGATGTCTGCATCTGGTGCGCTGTATGTCTTCGGACTCGCTTGCGCTACGTACTGACCGTAGCGGACGCTAGCTCGCAGCGAATGTGCCATTCGCTATACGCTCGTAAGCGCCGACGGTCAGTAACGTGTCCGATAAGCCATACAGGCACAGATTGCAGACAAGCAGTAAAGCGTGTCCGTTAAACATACAGGCACGGATTGTAGACAAAGCGTTAATGCGTGTCCACAAGACATACGGGTACAGGTTGCAGATATGTGGTAAAGTGTCTGAGAGACATAAAAATGTCAGCCGCAGGCGGATAAAATATAGAATCCTTAATTTCAATTTATATTCATCCGCAGATTGGGGATATTACCTACAGCAGGCTTGAATAATACATTTTGTACGTAAATACTTTTAGATTAGGACAACTTTTTGTTTCATGGATTAGGAGTATTACGGACTAAGTGACTTAAACAATACATAAAGTTGGTAAAAAGCTGTAGTTCACAGGAAGCTAGTTTTATTATCATTGATATTTGAGTCATTAATTACGGACGAAAGTACAAATAATCATCTTTAGTAGGTATAACCCAGAAATCAGATTAAAATAATTACGGACAAAAGCACGAATAATCATCTTTAGTACGTATAACTCAGAAACTAGGATAAAAATAATTACGGACAAAAACACGAATAATCATCTTTAGTACGTAAAACTCAGAAATCGGATAAAAATAATTACGGACAAAAACACGAATAATCATCTTTAGTACGTATAACTCAGAAACTAGGATAAAAATAAATACGGACAGAAACACAAATAATTATCTTTAGTACGTATAACTCAGAAATCAGACAAAAATAATTACGGACAAAAACACGAATAATCATCTTTAGTACGTAAAACTCAGA
>OBMA010000427.1_pt1 | contig 24848 bp, 20 predicted proteins | sample 1539141 | NCBI WGS metagenome assembly OBMA01 (sample SAMEA3991484, study PRJEB22521) | metagenome | biome: anthropogenic terrestrial biome; feature: sewage plant; material: raw primary sludge | place: Sweden | collected 2012-09-26
CCGCCGACCCTCTGCTTGTAAGGCAGATGCTCTAAACCAGCTGAGCTAAACGCCCCTAACTTTTGTTAAGCGAATGCAAAAGTATAGATATTTTTTTAAAGTACCAAATAACACTGGTTCTTTTTGCATTTTTTAATATTTATCACAGCTTAACAAAAAAAATCCTTGCAATCTCAAAAGACTACAAGGAAACTTATCTAGTGGGCGTTGACGGATTCGAACCGCCGACCCTCTGCTTGTAAGGCAGATGCTCTAAACCAGCTGAGCTAAACGCCCTTACTTCTGTAAGGTGAGTGCAAAAGTAACACTATTTTTTTATAACGCCAAATATTAATCATGTTTTTCTTAAAATTATATCACATAATAACAAGACCGTCAACACCTATAATTTATAAGCACTAAGCAACAGACATTAACCTAGCGTGGCAGCTTATCAAGGCTTATATCATTGGAAATCAGCAACATTACTAACATTACAAGACTATTACCAGTCTACGACATCCCTGATTTGACTAATGTCAAGAAATAGGCATAATTCATAAAAATGGAATATATTTGTATTTCAAATGTCAAATAACAGCAGTATCTTTGCATCGTAAATAGAGAGATACAGATAATAAAAGGATAACAAACGTGGGAGCAAAGTTACACCCACAAAATTTATGAAAGGAAAAAAGACATGATTACATTAATGATTGCATTGGCGATTGTAATCGCCGTTGTTGCTCAAGCAGTAAACGTGAACAACAAGATCCAAATGGGAAAATAAATTCCCTTTGGAGTTTTTGAGACAAAGAAAGTAATAATCACTAAATTAGAGAGAAAGGAAAAAAATTATGAGAAAGATTGTAGAGAACATTAAAAAAGCGATAACAAAATTCATTAGAGGATACATGAACTGTATGAAACTATATGGAGAAGCTCTCCTTCGCGGAGGCTCATGCGGATGCGTTTAATATAGAATTAAAAATAGGCTTTAAATAAGAAAGGGCTGCAAACCGAATTTGATTCGGTTTGCAGCCCCTTTTATTTTTATGACTATTATTTTATTCTGTAATCTGAACCGTTGCACGACGATTGAATTCAATAGGCTTAAGAGTTTCAGATCCACCGAATACGGCTATATTAATCTTGCTGCGAGAAACGCCCATCTGTACAAGTTGGTCTACAACAGTATTAGCACGCTTAAGAGAAAGTGACTTATTAATTTCAGGTGTGCCTGTTGCAGAATCAGCATAACCTGTAACAAGAATGTTAGAGCTATTCTCTATTGCATATTTTGCAAGAGCACGAACATTTACCAAATCCTTCAAAGAAGATATATCAATCTTACCTATATTGAAGAATATAGAAATAGGAGTTGTAACAAACTCTTTTACGCTCTTAATTTCGGTAACCTTAACAGTTGTAGTATCTTTCTTTGCATTATCCTTGCGAAGTTGTTCATTCTCACTTGTCAAGTCAGCCAACTGAGCATTTAGAGCGTCAAGCTGTGACTGAGACATTGAGTTGATGGCATCTGCGTCAAGAGACTTGCTCCACATAGCCTTACCTAAGTTGAAGGTGACACCAACTTCGGCATAGAGATTATTATCTTTGGCATTCCATCCACGGCTGTTATTCTTTCCGCCAGTCTGTACACCGTCAAAATCATTTTCCAATCTGTTATATCCTAGCTCAGTATAGACACTCATCTTATTACAAATCTTCCAAGATGAATTAATACCAGCACTTAGCTGCATAGCAAAAAGATTTGAAGTGCAGTTACGTGAAATACCACCACCAACAAACGGAGTTAGATTCCAAACACGATTTGGGTTATATCCATAAAGCATATTACTCAAGTTGAACATAATATGTTCATTAAGCATCCAATAATTAAACTTATTTGAAGAGACCTGTGGACCAACCTGCTTAGCTTTCCACATCTGTAATTTTGTACGCAATCCGATACTTGGAGTAAACCATTTACCAACAGCAATGGCACCACCGAAAGTTGTGCGTTCACTATCAAACAATCCATAGCTATCGCCACTTTTCAATCCAAGCCCATGTTCCTGGTTTGAAATCCAAGAGTTGTAATCACCACCTAGTTGTACAAACCAGTTACTCCAAAACGAATTAGTTGAAATGCTATGCTTTAATACAGGTTCTGTCTCCTGTGAAAAAGAAGCCAAGGAACATCCTACTAAGGCTAAAGTCATTAATAATTTTTTCATAAGCCGTATTATTTGTAATTAATAAGTTTACATGGCAAAGATAATATAATTTCTATATAATTATATCTTTTTTATCAAAAGTTTTACAATTTATGAAAAAACGTTCTATCCCAACAAATGTTCTATCTCACTCTGTTTCAATATACATAGGATATTTTTACCGTCAGGAGTATAGTTCGGATTTGACGAGGCAAAGAGACTATTGAATATATTTTCCATTTCATCATTGCTCAACACCTGTCCAAAAGGTATTGACGCATTACGCGCAAGAGTCAAAGCTAAAGAACGGTTTGTTTCCTCTGTTATATCACCGGCCCTTTCCTGTGCCGACACAATAATATCGTGTACAAGTTCAACGACCTTTAATCCCTCTATACCTGAAGGGATTGCATTTATTGCATAACTTCCACCACCAAGAGCTGTAATCTCAAAACCGAGTTTAACCATTTCAGGTTCTATCTTATTAAAGGTAACATCTTCTGTTGCTGAAAGATGAATACTTTCTGGAAATAAGATTTTCTGTGATGGTACGTCCTTATTTTTCATCTGCTCAAGATATTTATCATAGAGTATTCTCACATGAGCACGATGCTGGTCGACAATCATAAGACCAGACTTTACAGCTGTCATGATATAACAACCCTTATACTGATAATGCGCAGGTGATTTCTCGGCTATAATATTTTCAGTTGGAGCATTATCCTGATCTTGAGAAGGCTGCGTCATCTTTGATGTGAAAAGATCAGTATCCTGACTAGCCTGACTTTTCAACCCATTGTAAAGGCTTTCCCATTTGTCAACCGACTTTGTCTGCGGCTGCGCACTGATGCCAGTATTAAAAGGATTATATGTTGGATTGAACTGCACTTTAGGAGCAGCTACATTATTTTCTGGATTATAAACAGGAATATCCGGACGCCCCTGAGTATCAAAATCAATAGAGGGGACATCATTAAACATGCCTACAGACTCTCTTACAGATGCTGAAAGAATTTGCCATATAGCCTGCTCATTCTCAAACTTAATTTCAGTCTTTGTAGGATGAATATTAACATCAATGTCCTCTGCATTAATATCAAAGTAAATGAAATAAGGCACTTGTTCACTCATTGGAACCAAACGGTCAAAAGCATTCATAACAGCCTTGCTGAAATAAGGATGCTTCATGTATCTGCCATTGACGAAAAAATACTGATGTGCTCCCTTTTTACGTGCAGACTCCGGTTTACCAACATATCCTGCTATCTTGCACATTGAAGTATCAACCTTTACTGAAAGCAAATCCTGATTAAGGCGTTTACCGAATATATCAATGATACGCTGGCGCAATACCCCAGCCTTGAGATTAAACATTTCAGTACCATTGCTATGCAATGTGAAAGATATGTCTGGGTAAACCAATGCTATGCGCTCAAAAGCCGTTATAATATTATTGAGTTCCGTGGAGTTTGATTTAAGGAACTTACGGCGTGCAGGAACATTATAGAACAAATTTTCTATCGAAAAATTACTTCCCACAGGACATGAACATGGTTCCTGACCAGTAAACTTACTACCGGAAATAGACAGAAGGGTACCGATTTCATCTGAAGCTTGACGAGTCTTCAACTCTATCTGCGCTACTGCAGCAACAGAAGCTAAAGCCTCACCACGAAAGCCCATTGTATGAAGAGAGAATAAGTCCTCTGCACTACGAATCTTTGACGTAGCGTGACGTTCAAAAGATAATCTGGCATCAGTTTCAGACATACCTTTGCCATCATCAATCACCTGTATTGAAGTTCTTCCGGCGTCAACGACAAGAACATTAATATTCTTAGCTCCGGCGTCAACAGCATTTTCGACCAGTTCCTTAATAACAGAAGCTGGACGCTGAATAACCTCACCAGCAGCAATTTGATTGGCTACTGAATCTGGCAACAACTGTATTATATCACTCATAGAATGTCGTTAAAGTAAAAATATATTAAAAAGACAAAACAGCACAAGAAGGAAAACAAGCATCACCATATAGGCAACATCATTTAATATTCCTTTCTTCGTGCATGATGAGATGAATGTGCATTGCTTAAGAGAACACCTTATATAACTTTTCTTTTTCAATACTGCATGAGAACAATTCCAAAGCCGCCACTAACAGACTATGATACCTATTGAGTTGCTTGAATAAACTATTTCTCAGTATTGTCTATCTGCTGTAACGGTGCACTTTTGCGACTTAACGGTTTCAACTTATTATTGTCACCTTTTCCTCGCCATAAGAAAACATCATCTGGACCTGTAGGACGCAAGTTATCAAACCATGCGAATTCAGGAAGTTTGTATTTATTTGGCGGAATCTGAGTCATTGGATACATGACACTTTCATTCTTCGGAGTCCATATTTTTTGCAGTTTTCTTTCTGGAGAAATATAAAGCTTCATTGTATCTGTCTCAGTATAAACTAATCCTTGAAGTGTGGAATCCTTATCATCGACAGGATAATATATTGTCTTCACATTTCCGAAAGCGACCACTCTACGTACGTTTCCTTTTACAAAATAAGTTGTGATCTCCTTACTTGACAGTTGATTATAATGTTTCTTGTCAGGCATTAGTTCTATACTGAGTGCCTGACCGACTACATGTGCCTCACGTACAGTACTATCTTGCAAATATACTTTTATTACTTCACCCAATATCTGTCGGTCGGTATTCCACGCAATAGGATCTTTATACATGGTCATACATGAATCTTTGGAATTGTAAACAAGAGAATCACATATAGCCTGAACATCATTGCGAAATACCTTTGCATGCTTAAAGCAATGTACCTTGCGATATACAGAATCAGTATTTATATTAAATGTATAGATTTTCATTGAGTCAGCATGCATGTAAAGAGTATCCTTTTGGGAATATTCTTTTGCCAACGCATGGCCAGTAGCCCATCCACGACCGGTTTTCTCATTATACACAAGACGATGACCTAAAAGTTGGTTTTTGTTTTTTTTGTCTACATATATCGCATTGCCATATCCACGTGCGAGTCCGATTTTCTTATTATAGAAAAGGCTATCTCCTGTAATTTCTTTATTCTTGTCGGTAACAGTTGAACGACTATACATCTCTGCCTTATCGGTCATACTGTTGAAATATCCATCCGTAGTATTTATGACACTACCTTTTTGAATAATCTTACTTGGACCTACCACATGCGCGATAGACTTCTTTGTATCATAATGCAATTCATCTGTGGTGATAATACGATTAGTGCTATGCATCCTCACATTATACCAAAATACAGCCTCACGAGTTTGTGTATTATAATCTCCCCAGTCTGAAGACAAGCGATCTTTTCCGTCAACAAGACGACCACCCTCAAAGAAATAAGCATAGTTATTAAAACGGTCGAAATCAAGACTATCCGTATAAAGAACCTTACTCCCATGATGAAGGACCACATTGTTTCGAGCCTCTAATAATTGGCGCATACCATCATAAGAAGCACGTTTCGCAACCAATGATAGTTCACGTCCCTGAACATAGCGCACATGTCCAAAAGCCTTTACAGAATTAGATTCCTGAAAAAAATATGCACTGTCGCACCAAAGGCTTGCACCTTGATGAGTAAAATGCACATGCCCTTTTACAATTTGCGCATCAGGGTTAGGACCAAATTGATCAAATTTCAGGATATCTGCATGAATAAGATACACCCTGTCATCCATATTCACGCGCTTTCCCTTACGACCAGCAGCACCGATAGTTTGGAACATGCTTAGTCCAAACAGGCACAAAATCGCCGGAACGACGATTCTATGCCCTAAGATATATCGTATTATATTGCTAAACTTCATTTATTTAACCCATCCTTGATATTCAAAATCACAATCCTTATATCGTGGATTCATGCGGACATAAGTCTGCTTAATCTTATTTACAACCCAATTGTGGAGTTTCTTCTCACGTTCCTTAGCCTCAACGACATCTTGCATGGTCTGGAAGTCTTCAGTTATCTTAGCACGATGACCTTCTACCCTACTTTTCAGTTTAACGATAGCAACAACCGTCTTTCCTTTTGCATTTATCATCTTGAAAGGAGTTGAAACCTCACCAACTTTCATTGTGTCAACAACGCCTGCTACCTCTGTAGAAAGATTCTTCATCTGAAACTTAGAAGTTACCTTACCAGTCTGATTGTCGCTATATGCCATGAGTCCATGGTTATTGCGAGTATCCTTATCTTCTGAAAGATATGAACATGCCTCTTCGAAAGTAAATTTCTTAGTCTTAATATCATTATTTATTGAGTCCAAACGGCCTATTGCCTGATTGATTTCCTTATCAGAAACTTTTGGCTTCAGAAGTATATGTCTTACCTTTATCTTGTCACCTCGTTTGTCGATAAGTTGGATAATATGATAACCAAACTCAGACTCTACAATTTTTGAAACTTTCTTAGGATCAGTAAGATTAAAAGCTACATTTGCAAAAGCTGGATCCAAAGTTCCACGACCAGTATAATCCATCTCTCCACCCTGTCGTGCAGAACCTGGATCTTCAGAATATAAACGCGCTAGAGTTGCAAAAGATGTTTCATTTTTTGCAACGCGGTCTGTGAAACTGCGAAGTTGGTCTTTTACCCTGTTTATTTCTGATAGAGGAATACGTGGCTGGCGAACAAGTATCTCTACCTCAACCTCTGTAGGAACAAAAGGAATACTGTCTTGGGGTAAATCCTTGAAATATTTACGTACGTCAGACGGTGTTACTGATATATTCTCAACAAGTTTACGACGCATCTTTTCTATGAGCTGACGATTTTTAAAATCATCATGCAAGTCTGAACGCATCTGACTTACAGTCTTGCCTTGATATTCTTCTAGCTTCTCACGTGAACCAGCTGAACTAATCCAAAAATTAATCTGTTGATCTACACTACTAGCGATATCTGATTCTGTCACTTCTAAAGAGTCTATCTCAGCTTGATGAAGATACAATTTCTGTACAGCAAGTTGTTCTGGAATAGTACAGTCAGGATTACCTCCCCACTTAACACCCTCCATTTCACCTTGCAAACGCATCTGCTCTACATCAGACTTCAAAATAGGTTCATCACCTACAACCCAAACGACTTCATCGATGACGCTATGTTCAGGAGCTTTCTGTAAAGATGGTTTAACCTTAACAGAATCCTCGGCACCAGACATTGCACCATCTGTCTTATTAGCTTTAGCTGACATTCCGGTAAGGAGCAGTAGTCCAAGGAAGCCGGAAAATATTTTATATCCCTTATTCATAAATTCTATTTTATTTCAATATTATATTAAGATATTCAAAGACTAATGCTTATTAACCGTAGCGAGAACTGAATGATTGACGCTAACAGGGTATTTCTTGCGTAAAGTTTCGACCCATCCCTTTTCAAGATATTCCTGATAATCATTGATTACCATTTGACGAACATCAGACAAGTTTTCTGGAGACTTCAATTTCTTTCCATAAACATTTTCGTAAGGATAGTCTACAAGATGCTTATCTGGTTTATTCTGTTTGAACACAAAATTATCTATTAACAAGTTATCTCCCATTTTAAAAATACCCTTGTCAGCAAGTATTCGTACGCTATCTTTATTAAATGTTTTTTTCAACACATCAGACCATTCAGAAAAATCCTTTTTGTGCAGGATTTTCTTAACAGCTTTCAAGTCATCCTTATATTTTGTATGGTAGGCAATACCCTTAAATCTAGGTTGCTCCCATTTATATCTCTTTTTATTTTTATTGAAATACTTAGAAAGTGCATCTTCATCTGTTGCCGCTTTCTGCCAAACAGTACGATTACTGATTTCATATAACAGCAATCCATCATGATATTCCTTTATAAGATATTTCAAAGAAGAGTCTTCAGACTCCATTTCTTGTGTTTTTTTTTCAAGCACATCCGACACCGTTACATGCTCTGATTTTGATATAGAATCCAAACGTGCATTTATAATGTTTTCACGAATGCCTCGTTGTTCTATAAATTTTATGATATCAGTGCGCAAAGAATCATAAGGGAAAAAATTGCGGCTATCTTTCTTCAATATAATATGGTAACCAACAGGCGACATAAAAGGTTTGCTCATCTGCCCATTTTTCAGAGCATAAGCCTGTTTCTCAAATTCAGGGAAAGTCTGTCCATATTGTATCCATGGCAATTCACCACCATTAACAGCGGATTCTTTATCATCGGAATATTTCTTTGCCAACTGTGCAAAATCAGCTCCATTGAGCAATGCGTTATATATAGAATCTATACGCAGTTTTGCAATTACATCCTTTTCCTGTGGAGCACGTTGATTAAGCCTTAACAATATATGAGCAACCTTTACAACACCACCATGTGAGTCTATTCGCTGTTGCGTCTCCTTGTATATGTGATATGCTTCTTTTTCTATATCAGCATCCGTTATTATAGAAGGTCTAATCTGCTTATCACGATAAGAGGCAAACTCATTTTGATACGACTTCATCGTATCTAGATGTGCATCAAGGGCAGCCTCAACCTTAAGCTTATAATTGATGAAAAGATCAACATACTCATCAACAGATTTTCTATCAATAACTTCGTTTGAATTATTTTTGTTGTAAGAATACTCAAACTCGGAACGCAATACCGGCTTACCATTAACAGTCATGATAACGGGATCTCCAGACTGCGCAAAAACCATGCTCCAATTAAGGAACATGGTAATTAACACTGATATAGTTTTTTTACATTTCATTATTATTCAGGTCGTGAATAGTTTGGAGCCTCACTAGTGATAGTGATATCATGTGGGTGACTCTCTAAAACACCTGCATTTGTAATACGAGCGAATTTCGCATTATGCAAAGTATCGATAGAGTTTGCACCACAATAACCCATACCTGAACGCAACCCACCGATAAGCTGATATATAACCTCTTGAACAGTTCCCTTGTAAGGAACTCTACCAGCTATACCTTCTGGGACAAGTTTATTTGCTTCCTTTATATCATTCTGGAAATAACGGTCACGAGAACCATTCTTTTGTTCCATGGCTTCCAAAGAACCCATTCCACGATAACTCTTAAACTTACGACCATTAAAGATTATTGTCTCGCCTGGACTTTCTTCAGTTCCAGCTACAAGTGAACCTATCATAACACAACTTCCGCCTGCGGCAAGAGCCTTAACAATATCACCAGAATAGCGAAGTCCACCATCTGCAATCAAAGGAACACCAGTTCCCTTAAGCGCAGAACAAACATCATACACTGCACTAAGCTGTGGTACACCGACACCTGCAACAACACGTGTGGTACAAATTGAACCTGGTCCAATACCAACCTTAACGGCATCAGCACCATTATCAACAAGATATTTGGCAGCTGCACCAGTGGCAACATTGCCAACAATAACATCAACGTTAGGGAAAGCAGCTTTAACCTGCTTAAGTTTTTCAACAACACCCTTTGAATGTCCATGAGCAGTATCAATGACAATGGCATCAACACCAGCTTCAACCAAAGCCTTTGCACGATCCATGGTATCAAGGGTAACACCAACACCGGCTGCTACACGAAGACGACCCTTTTCGTCTTTACAAGCCATTGGCTTATCCTTTGCCTTTGTAATATCCTTATATGTAATAAGACCAACAAGATGATTATCATTGTCAACAACAGGAAGTTTCTCAATTTTATACTTTTGCAATATCTGTGCGGCAGCAATAAGGTCTGTCCGCAAATGTGTTGTTACAAGATTCTCTTTAGTCATAACGTCATCAATCAACTTATCCATATGACGTTCAAAACGCAAATCACGGTTTGTAACGATACCTACTAGATGATTATCTTCATCAACAACAGGAATACCTCCAATATGATATTCATGCATCATATCAAGTGCATCTTTTACTGTACTACCACGACGAATCGTGACAGGAGCATAAATCATTCCATTCTCGGCACGCTTGACAATAGCAACCTGACGTGCTTGGTCTTCTATTGTCATGTTCTTATGAATAACACCTATACCACCTTCACGAGCAATAGCTATTGCCATAGAAGCTTCAGTAACGGTATCCATAGCTGCGGTCACAAATGGAACATTCAAACTGATGTTACGTGTGAACTTGGTTTTCAACTCTACCTCTTTGGGTAGTACCTCTGAGTAAGCAGGGATTAGTAGGACGTCGTCAAAAGTAAGGCCGTCCATTACAATTTTATCTGCAACAAATGATGACATATTGTAACTTTAAAAATTTATTGCGTGCAAATATAGTAATAATTTTCCACATGGATACTATATGTTCACCATTTTATTATTGAATTAATGCTATTTAACGTCAGATTTAGTTTGCCATTTCAGATAAGTATTTAATCCTGACAAGACGAATGTCATTTTCTGAATATTCCTCGCCCAACTCTTCTATTGCATCTTCAAGGCTGTCGGTTTCACTCTCATTGAAATAATCATAAATATCGTCTACGTGGTCATCGTCTATGACATCCTCTATGAAATAATCAATATTTATTTTAGTTCCACTATATACTATTGCCTCAATTTCATCAAGGAGTTCAGGAAATCCCATACCTAAGGTGGCAGCAATATCATTAAGTGCAACCTGACGATCTATACTCTGAATAATCTTTACTTTAGTAACGCTTTTTTTTGCAACTGTACGAACACGCAGTTCCTCAGCGCGCTCAATACCATTCTCCTCACAATGGCATTTTATCAATTTAAGGAAATCCTTACCATATCGTTTTGCCTTACCAGCTCCTACACCTTGTATCTGTTGCAGCTCTTCATTTGTAACAGGATACATTGTAGCCATTTGCTCCAGAGACTGGTCCTGAAAAATAACATATCCAGGTATATTCAGTTTCCGAGCCATACTCTTACGAAGATTCTTCAACATTATAAAGAGTTCGGGATCAAGAGCTGTAGCAACAGAATCTCCGTTTTCTTCCTCATAGTCATCCTTAAATTCATTATCCAATACGACAAAGAATTTATCTGATTTTTTTACAAAGCGCCTACCAGCAGCGGTAACCTTTAGTAATCCGTAGTTTTCAACATCTTTCTTGAGATAACCGGCTATAAGAGCCTGTCGGATAACAGGATTCCACAATTTAGGATTTTCATCCTCACCAGAGCCAAACTCTTCCAATTGGTCATGGTGATGGGACACAATGTCATCTGTTCCCCGTCCTTTTACAAAATCTATAATATATTCTTGACGGAAGTTTTCTTTGATTGCCAGTATTGACTTCAACACGACTAATAGCACTTTGCTAGCTTCTATTTTTTCTTTCGGGTGAAGACAGTTATCGCAGTTATGACAGTTTTCATGGTTGTACTCCTCTCCAAAATAATGAAGCAACATTTTGCGACGACATACAGAAGATTCTGCATAAGCAGCTGTTTCCTGAAGTAATTGCCTACCTATATCCTGTTCTGCAACAGGCTTACCTTCCATGAACTTCTCCAGTTTTTTAAGATCTTTCTGTGCATAGAAAGCAATACATAAGCCCTCACCTCCATCGCGTCCAGCACGGCCTGTTTCCTGATAATATCCCTCTAGGCTCTTGGGGATATCATAATGTATGACAAAACGCACATCTGGCTTATCTATACCCATTCCAAAAGCTATCGTGGCAACTATTACATCAATACGTTCCATAAGGAAATCATCTTGAGTTTGCGAACGTGTTGAACTGTCTAGTCCTGCATGATATGGAGAAGCTTTTATTTCATTCGTCTTGAGGACCTCAGAAAGTTCCTCAACTTTCTTTCTAGAAAGACAATATATAATGCCACTCTTACCTTCATGCAGTTTGATAAATTTGATAATTTGCTTATCAATATCCTGCGTTTTCGAACGTACCTCATAATACAGGTTAGCTCTATTGAAAGAACTTTTAAATTCCTTTGCATCAGAGATTCCTAGATTTTTCTTTATATCAGTACGCACTTTATCTGTTGCAGTTGCAGTAAGTGCTATAACAGGCGCATTACCAATTTTCCCTATTGTCGGTCTGATGTTTCTGTATTCTGGGCGAAAATCATGCCCCCACTCAGAAATACAATGAGCCTCGTCAATAGCATAAAAAGATATCTTCACAGATTTAAGAAACTCAACGTTTTCTTCCTTATTAAGAGATTCAGGCGCAACATACAACAACTTAGTGACACCACTTCTTACATCATCCATAACCTGTTGTATAGATGCTTTATTTAGTGATGAGTTCAAATAATGTGCGACACCTGATTCCTCACTCATTCCATTGATTACATCAACCTGATTCTTCATCAATGCTATAAGAGGAGAAATAACAATAGCCGTACCTTCCATAATCAAAGAAGGTAATTGATAACATAAGCTTTTACCTCCACCGGTAGGCATAAGCACAAACGTGTCATTACCATCCAATAGATTATTAATAATAGCTTCCTGATCGCCTTTGAACTTGTCAAAGCCGAAATAATGTTTAAGTTGCTGTGTAAGATTAACTTCCTTTGTCATATAACAAGTAGTTTCTTAATCCACTATATTAGATTTTGTTTTTAATCTAATTGCAGTTGGCAATATCTATTACCAACTGCAATCAAATTTTATATATATTATGCAGTTTCCAATTTCTGCAAATGCGACTTGTCAAGTTGAGCCTTGGCATAGTCCAAAGTGACTGTAAAACTCTTAGTTCGCTTTGAAGGTATCTCAAACATAGCGTCCATCATTATAGACTCTACGATAGACCTCAAGCCACGTGCACCCAATTTATATTCTACAGCTTTTTCAACTATGAAATTCAATGTATCTTCATTAAATGCCAATTTTATACCATCCATATCAAAGAGTTTCTCATACTGTTTGATTATAGAGTTTTTAGGTTCTACGAGTATACGTTGAAGCGCATCATGATCAAGCGGATTAAGATATGTAAGAACAGGAAGACGACCTATTATCTCAGGAATAAGTCCAAAAGACTTCAAGTCCATTGGCTGGACATATTTCATAAGATCGGCCTTATCAATCTTGCTAACATTCTGCACTGAATTATATCCCACTACGTGAGCATTCATTCTCTGTGCAATCTTACGTTCTATACCATCGAAAGCGCCACCACAAATAAACAAGATATTCTTTGTATCCACATGGATATAGTCCTGATCTGGATGTTTACGACCTCCCTTTGGTGGAACATTCACCATAGTTCCCTCTAGAAGTTTCAGCAATCCTTGCTGAACGCCCTCACCACTAACGTCACGAGTTATTGAAGGATTATCGCTTTTACGCGCAATCTTATCTATCTCATCAATAAAAACGATTCCGCGTTCTGTTGCAGCTACATTGTAATCGGCAACTTGAAGCAGACGACTTAAGATACTTTCCACATCCTCTCCTACATATCCTGCTTCTGTAAAAACAGTCGCATCAACAATAGTGAAAGGTACATCAAGCATCTTTGCGATTGTACGTGCCAAAAGAGTTTTACCAGTTCCAGTACTTCCCACCATGATAATGTTACTCTTTTCTATTTCCACGCCATTATCATCTACAGGTTGTTGCAGACGCTTATAATGATTATATACGGAAACAGAAAGAAAGCGCTTAGCCTCGTCTTGTCCAATAATATACTCATCAAGATATTTTTTTATATCTTTCGGTTTAGGAACCTTGTTAATTTTGAAAGAGCTGTTTTTTTCGCCATTATGCTGTTCTTCTTCCGCCAAACCCGCACTTTGTACTATTTCATAAGCCTGATGTGCGCAATTCTCGCAGATATAACCGCTTAGTCCCGTTATAAGCAGCTTAACTTCGTTTTCACCTCTTCCGCAGAAACTACAAACTTTTTTTGCCATATTATTTCTTACGTATCAATACATCATCAATCATACCATATTCCTTAGCTTCGTCAGCAGTCATCCAATAGTTTCTGTCACTATCTTGCCATACCTTATCAAAAGGAGTATGAGAATGATTTGAAATGATTGTATAAAGTTCTTTCTTGAATTTCTGTATTTCCTTAGCTTCTATCTCTATATCAGAAGCCTGGCCTTGAACACCACCCAGCGGCTGATGAATCATCACACGACTATGAGTGAGGGCAGAGCGTTTACCTTCTTGTCCAGAAACCAATAACACAGCAGCCATTGATGCTGCCATACCTGTACAGATTGTAGCCACATCACTACTAATAAACTGCATTGTGTCATAGATTCCAAGTCCAGCTGTAACACTACCACCAGGACTGTTTATATAAATAGATATATCCTTACCACTGTCTACAGAGTCCAGATAAAGGAGTTGCGCCTGAAGGGTATTGGCTGTATAATCATCAATCTCTGTTCCGAGGAAGATTATACGATCCATCATAAGGCGTGAGAACACATCCATTTGGGTAACATTCAACTGACGTTCCTCAAGAATGTATGGATTCAGATACTGTGACTGTGATTTAATCACGCCATCAAGTGCCATACCGTTCATGCCTAAATGCTTAGTAGCATATTTTCTAAAATCATTCATAATATAAAATATCGTTCATTTAAAGATAAAAAAAGAGAGGCTATCGCCCTTTTATAATATCCATCTTGCAAATATGATGCCAACGCTGAAACGTCAGACAACCTTTACATAGACAAAGATAATAAAAAAAGACGATAACCTCTTTATAAAAGAAGTTTTTTTTCAAAAAAACTATTATTCTTGCATCATTTTATTGAAGTCTTCAAGGCTTATTTCCTTTTCGTTAAGTTTTACTGAATCTTTCAATGCAACAACAAGCTTGCGGTCTACAGCACGATCAACAAGTCCGTCAACATTTTCATTCTTCTTAAGGATTTCCTTTGCGTAGTTCTCAACATATTCGTCAGGAACATTATTCATGCCATACTGAGCAAACTGTGTACGAGCTGTTTCTTTTGCTGCATCCAAGATATCAGCATCTTCAACCTTTATATCACGAGCAGAAACCAACTGTTCCTTAATCATGTGCCATGTAAGTTCATTGATGCTCTGTTCGTAGTTCTTTTCAACAAAATCCTCACCCTTATCCTTGTTGTTATTCAACATTATGCGCTTTAGCAATGCATCTGGGTATTCAAGTTTACCAACCTTCTTCTCGCAATAAGTACGAACGTCAACAATAAACTTATAGTCTGCATCAACAGCAAGCTGCTCTCTAAGTCCTTCAGCAATCTTGTTGCGGAATTCTTCTTCGCTCTTTACAGTATCCTTACCGAACAACTGATCAAAGAGTTCCTGGTTTACATCATGCTTTTTGAAGCGTTGGATCTCTGAAATCTGATAACTGAAATCTGCAGTAAGATCCTTTGCAGCCTCACGCTCAATCTTCAACAATGAAGATATTTCTGTATCATTTTCAGGATAAGCCTTCTTAGGGTTGAATGTTATTACATCACCAAGTTTAGCTCCTTCAAAAAGTTTTTTCTGATCATCTACCTTAATGTACTCTGGCATCAAGACAGCAGCTTCTACAGTGATACCACCTTCTTTTGTATTGCCATTCTCGTCAAGTTCGCGAATGTCACCCTTCAGCATATCATTGCCTTCGAAAACCTCTACCTTATCATAACTGCCCGCACGTGAAGCAAACATGTCAATTTGGCGGTCGATAAGTGCGTCATCAACAGTAATTGTATAATGATCAAGTTTATTGTGCCCATCAAGAACCATCTTGAATTCAGGAGCAACAGCTATATCAAAAACGAAAGTGAAAGTAGTACCCTTTTCCAAATCCTGTGGCTCTTGCTTATCTGAAGGAAGAGGATCACCAAGCATCTGAATCTTATTATCGTTTACATACTTGTAAATCTGCTCACCAATAAGTTTGTTGATAGCATCCATCTTTGCAGATGTGCCAATCTGTTTTTTTACCAAGCCCATAGGAACCATACCAGGACGGAAACCAGGGTAATTAGCCTTCTTACGATAATCTATCAATGCCTTCTCGACATTCTCTTTGTAATCAGCTTCTTCGACAGTAATAGTCAACAGACCATTGATCTTGTCAGGATTTTCAAATGAAATATTCATCTTCTGATGTTTTGTTATATTATTATTTTTTATTTCGCAATTTTCGGAGCGCAAAATTACTGATAATTAGCGAATATACCTAATATATAAAAGAAAAATTTGTTTTTTTAACCATATCAACCTTTACTTTCTTCCAGTCCGGAAAAAGTATTATTTGATTCAGCATTGGTTTTTATCGTATTTTCTTCTTCTATCAGATCTTCCAAAGCCTCGTCTTCCTGATTTGGTTTGAATCTGCGATATACGAAATTTTCACTAAGATAATTTTTTCTTACTATTGGATTTGCAGCCAATTCCTCTGAAGAACCATGGAAAAGGATTCTACCTTCGAAAAGCAGATAAGCTCTATCAGTGATAGACAAAGTTTCCTGTACGTTATGATCGGTAATAAGAATACCGATATTACGATATTTCAGACGCCACACAATATGCTGTATATCTTCTACAGCTATCGGGTCTACTCCGGCAAAAGGCTCATCAAGCATAATAAACTTGGGATTTATTGCAAGACAGCGCGCTATTTCAGTACGACGGCGTTCTCCACCAGATAGTTGGTCACCTTTATTTTTGCGTACCTTTGTAAGACGGAATTCTTTTATTAGGCTTTCGAGTTTTTCAAGTTGTTGTTCATGAGACAGTTTTGTCATTTCTAATACAGACATTATGTTGTCTTCCACGCTCATTTTTCGGAACACACTAGCTTCCTGTGGCAGATATCCAATACCAGCACGGGCACGCTTATATACAGGATAATCAGTAATCTCTGTATCATCCAGATACACATGTCCCTCGTTTGGAACAACCAGACCTGTTGTCATATAGAAAGAAGTAGTTTTTCCTGCACCATTAGGTCCAAGAAGTCCAACTATCTCACCTTGTTTAACATTTATGCTCACGCCATTAGCAACAGTACGCTTGCCATAACGCTTCACAAGTCCTTCCGTACGAAGGGTCGTAAGCTTTGTTTCGTCCATAAATTCATGAATTTGGTTGCAAAGTTAATTTAAATCGGCATGAATACAAAATAAAAAAACAAAAACTATTCTTAATATTGCAGTTTTTTAGAGAATTTTGGTTACTTTTGCAACAAACAATAAAGGATAATAACATGTTTATAATTAAATTATTATATAAATATCTCACGACATTTGGCAACTACATTATTCTTATGAGACATTCTTTATCTCGTCCTGAAAGAATGAGGATGTTTTTCAAGCAGTATGTCAAAGAGATGTCTCAACTTGGTGTCAATTCTATAGGTATCGTTTTGCTTATCTCTTTTTTCATCGGTGCAGTTATCTGTATTCAGATGAAAGTTAACATACAGAGTCCATGGATGCCACGCTGGGTTTCTGGATACACCACTCGTGAGATAATGCTTCTTGAGTTTTCCAGCAGCATTATGTGTCTTATCCTCGCGGGAAAAGTTGGTTCAAACATTGCATCAGAATTAGGAACTATGCGGGTCACACAACAGATTGACGCACTTGATATAATGGGGGTCAACTCGGCAAGTTATCTTATTCTCCCCAAAATAATGGGATTAATGACAATTATGCCATTCCTTGTGATTTTCAGTTCTGCCATGGGTATTATCGGAGCTTATGGCACGGCATACATTGGTCACACGCTTTCTCCAGACGATCTAACACTTGGAATACAGCATTCTTTTAATTCATGGTTCGTATGGATGAGCATCGTTAAGAGTTTGTTTTTCGCATATATTATTGCCAGTGTATCATCGTTCTTTGGATATACTGTCAAAGGTGGATCCTTTGATGTTGGAAAAGCCAGCACTGATGCTGTTGTTTGTAGCAGTGTCTTGATTCTATTCTCAGACGTATTCCTCACACAATTATTATCATGATTGAAGTAAAACATTTATATAAGTCTTTTGAAGGCAAGACTGTCCTTCAAGACATCAATGCAGTATTTGAAAACGGAAAGACCAATCTTATCATCGGACAGAGCGGTAGCGGAAAAACTGTTTTAATGAAAAATTTAGTGGGGCTGCTTACTCCAACAAGTGGAGAAGTACTATACAACAATCGCGATTTCATAAAAATGAGTAAAAACGAAAAAGTAATGATGAGACGCGAAATGGGAATGATTTTCCAGAGTGCAGCCCTCTTCGACTCTCTTTCTGTTTTGGAAAACGTGATGTTCCCATTGGATATGTTTTCTAATATGAATTACAGGGAACGTGTAAAAAGAGCACAAGAATGCCTAAACAGGGTCAATCTTATTGATGCACAGCAAAAGTTACCTGGCGAGATTTCAGGGGGTATGCAGAAGCGTGTTGCAATAGCAAGAGCTATCGTGTTGAATCCAAAATATCTTTTCTGTGACGAGCCTAACTCTGGACTTGATCCTAAAACGTCCCTTGTCATTGACGAGCTATTATCTGGCATAACTAAAGAATACAGCATGACGACAATCATCAACACACATGACATGAATTCTGTTATGGGCATTGGTGAAAACATTTTATTTATCTATAAAGGTAATAACGAATGGCAAGGCACTAAAGACGATATAATGAGCAATACAAATGAAAAGCTCAATGACCTTGTCTTCGCTAGTGACTTATTCCGCAAGGTTAAGAAAGCCGAAATGGCTGAGGAAAAAGAATAATCTATCGCATATACCAAACGCCCTTGCGCTTAACCATTGGCACAGCAACATGTTCTGTAGTTTTGTCACCGTAAGTCAGCAAAAGAAATGCATCACCCGTATTATGAATGGTATCTGCTTTTGCGTCAGAGACTCCTACCTTCTTTATTCCTCCATGTTCTTCATTTTGCTGTTCTATAAACATCTTGGCATTTGCAACTAACTGCTCACGGTAATTATCAGGGATACGTTCTGGCTGATTCATTCCAGCGACGAAAGCATCATAATTACCATCCACCAAATAGTCATAGTATATCTTAGCGGTTTTTCCGACAATCTCACCTGGATCATTCTTCTTTGACCCACAAGAAAATAATACTGTTACAAGCAATAATGTATATAATATCTTTTTCATAATACAAAAAATATCCCTCATCATAAAAGATGAGGGTATTTGTTTTTTTATTTCTGTCTGATAAAAATATTCATTGGACATCCGTGCATACTCCAATTCTCACGTATTTTATTTTCAAGGAAACGACGATAATTTTCCTTTACATACTGAGGTAAATTAGCATAGAAAACGAATGACGGAATCTGGGTGTTTGGCAACTGGGTACAGTATTTTATCTTAATATACTTACCCTTTACACTCTGAGGTGGATTCGCCTCTATTATTGGCAGCATTGTCTCATTGAGCTTAGATGTTCCAACATGAGCTTTACGGTTAAGATATACTTCCTTGGCAATTTCCAAGACTTTGAATATTCTCTGTTTTGTTGTTGCTGATACGAATAATATCGGGAAGTCACTGAATGGAGCCATACGCGAGCGAATCGCAGCCTCAAAAGCGTTTATCACCTTTTGGCTCTTGTCTTCAACAAGGTCCCATTTATTTACAACCAAAACCAAACTCTTATTGTTCTTCTGTATAAGTTGGAAGATATTCATATCCTGAGCCTCTATACCACGAGTGGCGTCTATCATAAGTATGCAGACATCACTGTTTTCTATAGATCGGATAGAACGCATGACACTATAAAATTCCAAGTCCTCACTTACTTTGTTCTTCTTACGGATACCTGCGGTATCAACAAGATAGAAATCAAAGCCGAACTTGTCATAACGTGTATATATGCTGTCTCTAGTAGTACCAGCGATCTCTGTTACGATATTTCTATCCTCACCGATGAAAGCATTTACTATACTGCTTTTACCAGCATTAGGTCTGCCGACGACAGCGAAACGTGGAATATCATCCTCTATAATCTCAGGATTATCCTGAGGCAATTTATCAACAACCAAATCCAATAAATCGCCAGAACCACCACCAGTTGCAGCGCTTATACACTGAGGTTCGCCTAATCCCAATTTATAGAATTCTGCTGCCTCATAGTATTCTCCACTATTGTCAACCTTATTAGCAACAAGGATAACAGGAAGTTTTGCACGACGCAAAATTGTCGCTACATCCTCATCCCAGTCTGTCACTCCTGTTGTTACGTCAACCAAGAATAACACAAGATCTGCCTCTTCAGTAGCCACCAAAACCTGGCGACGAATGGCATCCTCGAAGATATCATCTGATTTTACGACCCAACCACCTGTATCTACTACGGAGAATTCCTTTGCATCCCATGTGCACTTACCATATTGACGGTCTCTTGTAGTACCTGCGGTATCACTAACGATAGCGCGGCGCGATTGTGTCAAACGATTAAAAAGCGTAGACTTGCCTACATTAGGGCGTCCTACGATTGCAACTAAATTTGCCATAAAATTGTTATATTTCTGAAGTTATACATTCTTCGGCCCTCCTAAAGGAGAGTTTGCTCTCATTCCATTCAGAGCCAAAAGTAATATTATTTATCTGCTCACTTATGAGCCTATTATAATTATTCTGGATTATATCCGAAATTTTCAAGTTCTTTCTGCGATGATCGCCAGTCTTTGTCAACCTTGACAAAAGTCTCAAGATAGATTACCTTATCAAAGAATCTCTCCAAAGCCTTACGCGACTCAGTATTCATCTTTTTCAAAGCAACGCCTTGATGACCGATGATTATACCTTTCTGACTGTCTCTCTCCACGTATATCACTGCATTGATATGTATCTTGCGTTCATCTTCCTCAAATTGCTCCACTCTAACTTCCACACTATAAGGAACTTCCTTATCATAATAAAGTAGAATTTTCTCACGGATAATTTCACTTACAAAAAATCTAGCCGGTTTATCAGTCAGCTGTTCCTTATCAAAGTAAGCAGGAGATTCAGGGAGTAGTTCCTTTATACGTTTTAACAGAATATCCACACCAAACTTGTTTTTTGCCGAAACAGGCAAAATTTCCGCATTTGGTAAAAGAGTGTGCCATTTCTCAACTATGTCGCCAAGTTTGTTCTGGTCACTCTCATCAATCTTGTTTATAAGCAACAATACAGGAATAGAAATTTTCTTTACCTTTTCTAGAAAGTCAAGGTTTTTCTCAGGACTTTCCACAACGTCGGTTACATAAAGCAAGATATCAGCATCAGTAAGAGCTGATACCGAAAAAGCCAACATCATTTCCTGCATCTTGTAGTTTGGCTTCAAGACTCCAGGAGTATCGGAAAACACAATCTGGCAATCGTCTGAATTTACGATGCCCATAATACGATGACGAGTTGTCTGTGCTTTGAATGTAGCGATGCTTATGCGCTCGCCAACTAGTTGATTCATCAGAGTACTCTTACCAACGTTAGGATTTCCCACTATATTTACAAAACCTGCCTTATGCATACGATTTACTGTTTAAAACAAACAAAAGAAACGCATTCTTTCTTAAAAATGAGAAGGATGCGTTTCATTATCATTTTGACTTAAAGTCGTTATTTCTTTGCCGCTGAAGAGGTTCCGCCATCATAAGCCCACTTATAATAAGATGCACCATGAACGAAACCGGCTCCAAATGCCGTAAAGATGACATTGTCACCTTTCTTAAGATTGCTTTCATGATCCCAGAGAGCCAAAGGAATTGTTGCAGCACTGGTATTACCATAATGCTCAATATTCACAACGACCTTCTCCATAGGAATTCCAGCGCGTTTTGTTACAGCCTCAATAATTCTCAAGTTTGCCTCATGAGGCACAACCCAATCAACATCGTCTGCTTTCAAGTTATTCATTTCCAGTATCTTTGTAACGTCATCACTCATATCAGTAACGGCATAGCGGAATACCGTACGGCCTTCCTGATAAAGATAATGTAAACGGTGATCTACTGTAAAATGAGAAGGAGGACAAACAGAGCCACCAGCCTTCATATGTAGGAAAGGAAGTCCCTGACCATCTGTACGAAGGAATGAATTCTGAACACCATAGCCATCCTCTTCACTGGCTTCAACCAATACGGCTCCCGCACCATCACCAAACAGAACACAAGTCTGACGATCAGTATAGTCAACCAAAGAAGACATCTTATCTGCACCGATAACGATAACCTTCTTGTATCGACCACTCTCAATCATAGTCGCTGCGACGTCAAGTGAATAAAGGAATCCACAACATGCAGCCGAGAAATCAAATGCGAAAGCATTCTTCAAGCCCAGCTTCCCCAATACGATTGAGGCTGTAGATGGAAATTTATAATCTGGGGTAGTAGTGGTAACGATGAGTGCATCTATAGTATCTGGATCAACTCCCGTCTTCTGGATTAGCTGTTTAGCAGCTTTGCGTGCCAGATAACTGGTACCAAGTCCTTCTTCCGTTAGTATTCTGCGTTCCTTGATACCGACACGAGATGTTATCCACTCATCAGTAGTATCTACCATACGCGACAACTCCTCATTATTGAGGACATAGTCTGGCACATAGCCACCAACCCCTGTGATTATCGCGTTGATTTTACCCATTATTCTGCTACTTCCTTAACAACAGCAACCTTGCCTCTATAGTAACCACAAGTTGGACATACTGTGTGATAAACATAGTAAGCGCCACAATTTGGACATAATGCCAATGTAGGAGTTACTGCCTTATCATGAGTTCTTCTCTTTAGTGTACGAGTCTTTGACTGTTTTCTTTTAGGATGTGCCATAATTTTTAAATCTTTTAATTTTAATTTTAATCTTCAATTTTTAAATTAGAAAGCGCTGCCCAACGTGGATCTACATCATTCTCAATTTCTTCCCCACTACTTCGGGTAGCAGAATGCTCTTCGAGCTTCTTTATCATAGCCGGATTGCATTTTCCAGGTGCGTGCACGTGCTTGATGGGAATATTGAGCTCAGTAAATTCATAAATGAACCATGCGACATCAAGTATACCTTCGTCCTCTATCACCGTCACAAGGTCATCATCTTCTGAGTAGTTTTCTCCAAATTTAGCAGCAAGGCGATTATCGGTTTCTATCTTTTGTTCCATGTCGTCAAGACATAAAGTACAAGGAACCATCACCAAGCCTTCAATATGGAAATTCAGGTCATAATAGTCATTGGTTCTGTTAACCAATATACTGACATGCAATTTGCCTCGCTGCACTTCCGCAGTCTCTAAAGACTCAAAAAACGCATCGTCAAGCTCGAATTCAAAAGGCGTTGCCCCTTGCTCCAAGCTCTTTAGGTCAATTTTCAAGGATTCTAAACTTACCATACGGGCTGCAAAGTTACAAATATTTTCTGATATAAAACAATTAAAAGGCAAAAAAATTAGTTTTTTACTAATCCATTGCTGTTAATCTTATTAGCTTTGGGGGTATTAGGGAGTTCTATGCAAAACACAGTTCCCTTTCCAACATCTGAATACTTAACAAATATTTTACCTTTATGATAGTCTTCCACTATTCTTTTAGCTAACGACAAACCTAGTCCCCATCCTCTTTTCTTTGTAGTAAATCCTGGACGGAACACATTGTTTATATCTTTAGGCCTTATACCCTTTCCGGTATCCGATATTTCTATTGACACAATGTCAGCAATTTCACTCATCTTTACAGATATAGTTCCTTTCATCCCACTCATTGAGTCTACCGCATTCTTGAACAGATTTTCCACAACCCATTCAAATAGCGATGCATTAAGCATAATAATAACATCATGATCAGGAAGTTCTCTTATCACGCTAATACTACTGGGATTCCGTTTTTCCATATAATCAACAACATGATTAATAACATCAACTAAGTTTACGGGACACAAAGACGGTAATGAACCTATTTTGGAAAACCTATCGGCAATAATCTGCAAGTGCTTTACGTCTTTTTCCATCTCTGGGACCAACGAATCTTTAGGATAGTCATCTTTAAAAATTTCTATCCATGCAAGCAGACTCGATATTGGTGTACCAAGTTGGTGAGCCGTTTCCTTACTTAGTCCAACCCAAACCATGTTCTGTTCCGCTTTTTTATACGCCAGCAATGCAAATATGGCTATAGCGACGAATATCAACACAACGCCCAACTGGACATAAGGATAATATGCAAGTCTTTTCAGAATTATCGAATCATCATAGCACACATCAATATAATCATGTGAACGATTGTCAATAGCAATTCTGACAAATCTCCCAGAGCCTTTCATTATTGAGGCTCTACGTGAAGCATCTTTCAGACTGTCTGCATAGTTATAACCTTTCAAATCTACATTACGAAATATCTGAGCTTTACCTGATTTATCGACAACAATTACAGGAATAGTGTTATTTTCATTTATTACTTTTAATACAAGATTAAGGTCAGTATTCTCGTCAGCAATACTTAAAGAGCGCATAGCTTCAGCCAGCACCTCCATTCGTGTGGTTTCCTCATGGAATAAGTCACGAATGAGAAGATGGGAAACGACAAGAGACAGAACGACTATAACCATAGCCGCAAAAATTAATAATAACTTTATATTTCTTATTCTATCTGTCCATTTCATATTATGGAAACGAAATAAAACAAAAAATATTGCAATGCGATCAGATTAATCTAAGCCATCAGA
>OBMA010000428.1_pt1 | contig 24829 bp, 19 predicted proteins | sample 1539141 | NCBI WGS metagenome assembly OBMA01 (sample SAMEA3991484, study PRJEB22521) | metagenome | biome: anthropogenic terrestrial biome; feature: sewage plant; material: raw primary sludge | place: Sweden | collected 2012-09-26
GGAAGCATTACGCAGGTAAGAGAGTGTGCTGCCGCCCTACTCCGCTTTGCCAAGACTAGTGGCACACCTGTCATCCTTATCGGACATATCAATAAAGAAGGAACGCTTGCCGGTCCAAAGATTCTTGAACATATTGTGGACACGGTCATACAGTTTGAGGGTGACCAACATTATATGTATCGAATACTGCGAAGTATCAAAAACAGATTTGGGAGTACCTCGGAACTTGGTATTTACGAGATGGGGCAAAACGGACTGCGTGAAGTGAGTAATCCGTCAGAGCTATTGCTCACTGATGATCATGACGGGCTGAGTGGTATTGCAATATCCTCTGCCATCGAAGGTGTTCGTCCTTTCCTCGTTGAGACCCAAGCACTTGTGAGCAGCGCAGCTTACGGAACACCACAACGTTCTGCAACTGGGTTCGACCAACGTCGTCTCAACATGCTTCTTGCCGTCCTCGAAAAACGTGTAGGCTTCAAACTCATGCAAAAAGATGTTTTCATCAATATTGCTGGCGGTCTACGTGTGACAGATCTAGCGATCGACTTAAGCGTCATCGCCGCTGTACTGTCGAGCAATGTAGATACGGCCATTGAAAGTGGTATCTGCATGGCCGGAGAAGTCGGTCTCAGTGGGGAAGTCCGTCCCATCAACCGTATCGAACAACGAGTTGCGGAGGCTGAAAAGCTGGGATTCCAACGTATGATTCTTCCAAAATACAACATGCAGGGATTCGATCATAAGAGGTTTAAGATAGAACTTATCCCTGTAAGAAAGGTTGAAGAAGCCTTAAGGGCATTATTTGGATAAAACTAATCGAAATATATAATATCAAGTAGGGTGTTTCAATCTTTATACGGTATACTTAATGAAATATGCTAAAAAGATAAGGTATTCAGATTTAGATAACATTTATTTTTAGGTATAATAAAATTCATACGAGTAAAGCAAGTTAGAAAAAGGCTGCGTCGAGGTGTGATACTTCCACGCAGCCTGTTTTTATTACTCTTCGTATTTTGTAGTATCTACTATACCAGCTTCTTTAAGTGCTTCCTTACGTTCCACACAAGTACCACATTTACCACAATGTATCTCACCTCCCTTATAACAAGACCATGTCTGAGAATAATCCAGACCTAGTTCCTTGCCACGCCTTGCAATGTCTGCCTTTGAGATATCGGTGTAAGGGGCAAGGACATGAACATGGACATAAGTTCCGGCCTCCGTTGCCTCATTCATCGCATGAATAAATGATGGAGTACAGTCTGGATAAATGGTATGGTCGCCAGCATGATTAGCAATCATCACATTTGTCAGTTTGTGACTTTCTGCTATTCCACATGCTATAGACAGCATCACACCATTTCGGAAAGGAACAACTGTCGACTTCATATTATCTGAAGCATAATGTCCTTCTGGAATAGCATCCGCACCTTCAAGAAGGGAACTCTTAAAATACTGATGTATAAAAGTTAGGGGTATCGTAATATGTGGAATACCAAGATGATGACAATGAATACGGGCAAATGGTATCTCACGAAAATTATGATTTGCACCATAGTCGAAAGAGATGGCAAGGGCTATTCTATCCTTCATTTCGTAAAGCATAGTAATGCTATCCATCCCTCCACTTATGATTAATACTGAATCTTTCATTATTTAAAATAATCTACGGAATGCGATTGGTATCGGAGTTTCAAACTCCATTGGTTCATTGGTTATTGGATGATAAAAACATAAACGGAAAGCATGCAGACCGAGACGGTGGATGGGATCATCCCCCTTGCCATATTTCGGATCACCAACTACAGGATGACCAATATCCTGAGCATGTACACGTATCTGATTTTTACGTCCTGTTTCCAAGTGGAACTCGACAAGAGAGAATTCAGAAGAACGAGCCAATGTATGGTAATGTGTCACAGCATATTTACCTCCATTATCTATTGGCGAAGAATAGGTAACATAAGCTTTGTTATCCTTTAACCAACTGGAAATAGTACCGTCATCGGTCTCCATGACTCCACTCACTATCGCGACATATCTACGGTCAAATACAATATCATGCCAAGCATGTTCAAGAATCTGTTCAGAATCAATATCCTTTGCATAGATCATCAGTCCACTGGTTTCACGATCAAGACGATGCACCACATGAGCAGTGCAACGTTTATGCTGTTTTTTGAAATAATCGTCAAGTACAGATTTGACATTAAGCGAACTGTGACCGGCTGCCATGGATAAAATACCAATATTTTTCTCAATAACAACGATCCATCTGTCCTCATATACGATTTTCACATAATGACTCTTTAATTCACTGCTGCGTTTGGTCTTGCTGACAAAGACTGTCATACCAGGTTTTAATGAGAAATCATATTGGGTAACCACCTTTCGGTCCACCTTGATTCCACGCCCAGCCAATGTGGCCTTTATCTTATTTCGACTCTCTTTCGAGATATTTTTAATAAGGAAATCAAGAAGTTCGATTTCCTCATTTACCTTATATACTAAAGAATCATCGGAAGGTTCTCTCCCGTTTATAGGTCCTTTCCCATTAGAAGGTCCTCTTCCATTACTAGGTCCTTTTCCGTTTGTAGGTCCTTTTCCATTAGTAGGTCTTTTCCCTTTTGTAGGTGTATTATGTCTCATCTAATTAAAATTCGTCGTCTTCACTCGACTTTTTGGTTTCACCCTTCATTTTCTTCATAGAATCGCTTGCATAATCAAATGCAAGGAATGTACGTTTTGCGCCAATACAGGATGTAAAAATTGTTGTATATTTCTTCTTAACAGCGAGCTCGCAAGCATCTGAATTCCAATGAGCATTTAACAACTGGTTTGCCTGACTATCAGTCAGAGTGCCTTTCTTGATTGAAGCTTTATATCTGTCTTTTAGATCATCATAGGTATCCTTTGCCACCTTCATCTCCTTAAGATAATTTAAGAAAAGAGGTCTAAATTTAGATGCTGTATTTTTATCCAATCTCAAATTCTTAAGAACATAACTTGATTTTATCTGTTCTTTGTTCTGAGCGGAAGCACTTATTACCCCAACGACAGGAAGCAAAGCGATAAGAAATGTCATTATTAGCTTTTTCATCATTTAAAATAAAAATATTAATTGTGCAAATGTACATATAAAAATCCAAGAACAACTCATTTTAAATAGTTTTTCAAACAAATTACAAAATTATTACTTATAAATGAATATTAATAAATTTGTTATATTCGATAATTTGTTGTAATTTTGCACCGCTATTTAAATGGGTACATATAAATAAGGTAATATATATAATGATAACAGTTTCAAATCTTGCCATTCAGTTCGGCAAAAGGGTGCTTTACAAAGATGTAAACATCAAATTCACTAACGGTAACATTTATGGTGTCATTGGTGCTAACGGTGCCGGAAAATCAACACTTCTCAAAGCTATCAGCGGCGAACTTGAACCGAACAAAGGTTTCGTGGAACTCGGTCCGGGTGAACGACTTAGTGTTTTAAGTCAGGACCACTTTAAATTTGACCAGTATACAGTTATGAATACTGTTCTGATGGGACATACAGTGTTATGGGACATCATGAACCAACGTGACGCGCTGTATGCCAAAGCTGACTTTTCTGATGAAGACGGTGTAAAAGTAGCTGAACTCGAGGATAAATTTGCCCAGCTAGACGGTTGGAACGCAGAAAGTGATGCAGCCGTATTGCTACAGGATCTGGGCATCAAAGAGGGCCTACATAACAAACAAATGAGTGAACTTTCTAACAGCGAAAAGGTGAGAGTAATGCTTGCAAAGGCTCTATTTGGACATCCGGACAATCTACTTCTGGATGAGCCGACCAATGACCTTGACCTTGATACTGTTAGCTGGCTGGAGGAATATCTCAGCAATCTGGATCAGACGGTACTAGTGGTCAGCCACGACCGCCACTTCCTCGATGCTGTAAGTACACATACTGTGGATATCGATTTCGGTAAGGTAAACCTGTTTGCAGGAAACTACTCTTTCTGGTATGAAAGTAGCCAGCTTGCGCTACGTCAGGCTCAGAACCAGAAAGTGAAAGCTGAAGAGAAAAAGAGAGAATTGGAGGAGTTCATTAGAAGATTCTCTGCCAATGTGGCAAAAAGTAAGCAGACAACAAGTCGCAAGAAGATGCTTGAGAAACTCAATGTGGATGAGATTCGCCCGTCAAGTCGTAAATATCCGGGTATCATATTCCAGATGGAACGCGAACCTGGTAATCAGATTCTTGAGGTAAAAGATCTGAAAGCTACAGATAACGATGGAACTGTTCTATTCGACCATGTAAACTTCAATATAGAAAAAGGTGAAAATGTGGTATTCCTAAGCCATACGCCAAAAGCCATGACGGCCTTGTTTGAGATTATCAATGGAAACAAACAGGCAGAAGCTGGAGAATACAAATGGGGAGTTACCATTACAACGGCATACCTGCCTCTTGACAACACAGAATTCTTTGAAAATGAGAAGAATCTTGTGGACTGGCTTGGTCAATACGGCGAGGGTAACGAGGTCGTCATGAAAGGTTATCTGGGACGTATGCTATTCAGTGGTGAAGAGGTATTGAAAAAGGTAAATATACTGAGTGGTGGTGAAAAGATGAGATGCATGATTGCAAGAATGCAATTGAAAAATGCCAACTGTCTAATCCTTGACACACCAACCAACCACTTGGATTTGGAGAGTATCCAGGCATTCAACAATAATCTTCAACAGTATAAAGGTAATATTCTATTTGCCAGTCATGACCACGAGTTTATCCAAACTGTGTCTAACCGTATTATTGAGTTAACACCTAATGGCATTATCGATAAGCTGATGGATTACGATGATTATATAACCGATGAGAATATCAAAGCTCAGAAACAAAAAATGTATGGTTATTAATACAAAAGGAAATTGTGGCAAAGTTTTTGTTGCTTAAGTTTTTAAATTCTATAAAATTACAAACATGATAGGCAAACATAAACATAGAAATATGGACAACAAAGAAAAACTTACAGAAGAAGAGATAAAAAACCAGGCTGAACAACAGAATGGAGAAGAACAGAATCTACAGAATGTGGATATAAAGGAAGAAGATTCCCAAACAGAAGAAGAAAAACAGAGCGACGATAACAATAACGGGACTGATCATGAAGAAGTATTGGACCCATTAGCGAAGGCTGAGGCTGAAATAGCCGAGCTGAAAGATAAATACCTGCGCTCTGTAGCTGAATTTGACAACTATCGCAAACGTACCATGAAGGAGAAGGCTGAGCTGATCCTTAACGGTAGCGAAAAAACGATTACAGCCATTCTTCCTATCGTAGATGACATGGAACGTGCGATGGCAAATGTCGAGAAAGCAGATGACATGGAGGCAGTCAAAGAGGGTATGGAACTTATTTATCAAAAATTTCAAAAGACATTGGAAAGTCTCGGATTGAAAAAGATCGAGACAGCCGATGCTGATTTTGACACCGATTTCCACGAGGCTATAGCAATGGTTCCAGGAATGGGTGACGATAAAAAAGGAAAAATACTGGACTGTGTGCAGACCGGTTACAAGCTGAATGACAAAGTGATACGTCACGCAAAAGTGGCTGTAGGACAATAAGAGCAATACAAAATGGCAAAAAGAGACTATTACGAGATATTGGGCGTAAGTAAAGACGCAACTGACGACGAGATCAAAAAGGCTTACAGAACCCAAGCCATTAAGTACCATCCTGACAGAAACCCTGGCAGCAAAGAAGCCGAAGAGAAATTTAAAGAGGCTGCTGAGGCATACGATGTGCTTCACGACCCTGAAAAACGCCAACGTTACGACCAGTTTGGGCCAGAAGGCGTGAACGGAGCCGGTGGCTTCGGAGGCTTTGGCGGTGGTGGCAACATGAATATGGATGACATCTTTTCGATGTTCGGTGACATTTTCGGTGGCCATGGAGGCTTTGGCGGCTTTGGTGGAGGATTCGGAGGTGGACGACAGCAGGCTCAGTTTCATGGTAGCGACCTACGTATCAAAGTTCGTTTAAACCTACAGGAAGTTGCATCGGGTGTAACTAAAAAGTTTAAACTGAAAAAAGACGTAAGTTGTCAACATTGTCATGGTACTGGTGCAGAAGACGGAGGAAAAGGTGATACCTGTCCTACATGTCATGGCTCTGGTGTCATTACCCATACAACACAAAGTATCTTTGGTATGATGCAGACACAAGGTGTCTGTCCTACTTGCGGCGGCGAAGGCAGAGTTATCAAAAACAAATGCAAGGAATGTCACGGTGAAGGTATTGTAAAAGGTGAAGAAGTCGTAGAGATCAAAATCCCTGCTGGAGTAGCAGAAGGAATGGTGGTAAACGTTCCCGGAAAAGGGAATGCAGGCAAACACAACGGAACCAATGGCAATATCCAAGTATATATCGAAGAAGAGGATAATAATACATTCGTACGAGACGGCAATGATCTTATATTCAGTCTTTTACTTGACTTTCCAACAGCAGCACTCGGTGGTATGGCAGAAATCCCAACGATCGACGGCAGCAAGGTTAAGGTAAAGATAGAATCTGGTACACAACCAGGTAAGACTTTACGTCTGAGAGGGAAAGGCCTACCTGCCGTTCAAGGATATGGACGCGGCACAGGGGACCTCATAGTTAATATTAGCGTATACGTACCTAACACACTAAGCAAAAGTGAAAAGAATGCACTCGAAGAGATGCAGAAGAGCGACAATTTCAAAGGAGATGAAAATATTAAGCAAACCATCTTCAAGAAGTTTAAGAATTATTTTAATTGATGACATATAAAGAGACAATCAATTACCTTTATAAAAGTGCTCCATTGTTTCAACAGATAGGAGCTGGAGCCTATAAGGAAGGTCTTTACAACACGAAAGCTCTGGATGAACATTTTGATCATCCTCATCAAAAATTCAGAACAATACATGTAGCAGGAACCAATGGAAAAGGTTCCTGCTCTCATACAATAGCAGCCATACTACAAGCAGAAGGATATAACGTAGGACTTTACACGTCTCCTCACCTTATTGACTTCCGCGAAAGGATACGGGTTAATGGGATTCCTGTCAGCAAAAAGTTCGTTATAGACTTTGTCAAAAAGGAGAAAGCTTTTTTTGAACCACTTCATCCTTCTTTCTTTGAATTAACCACAGCAATGGCTTTCAAATATTTTGCTAACAAAGAAATTGACATTGCCGTGATTGAAGTGGGACTGGGAGGAAGGCTGGACTGCACCAATATCATCTCCCCCATCCTATCCATCATCACAAATATCAGTTTCGATCACACACAATTTTTAGGGGATACACTTGAGAAAATTGCAGGAGAAAAAGCTGGTATCATCAAGAGCGGAACGCCTGTAATTATAGGCGAGACGACACCCGAGACGAGGCCGGTGTTTGAATCAAAAGCGCAAGAAGTTGGAACACAAGTTTATTGGGCTGAAGAGGAACAAGAAATTATCAGCTCAGAACCAACAAAGGACGGTGGACGTTTATATAACACAAAGAACTCTGGTAAGTTAAAGGGTGAGTTAGGGGGACTCTGTCAAGAAAAAAACACCAATACAGTACTTTGTGCAGCGAAACTACTTCAGGAACTGGGTGTTATAAAAAATTGCAATACGGACATATCTGAAGAGAGGCAGTGGACAAATCTAAGACTGGGCTTTACCAATGTATGTGAGATGACCGGATTGATGGGTAGATGGCAACTACTTGGCACAAGACCCACGATCATCTGCGATACGGGTCATAATGTTGGCGGATGGGAATATATCAGCGAACAACTGAGATCTGTTGAATGCAAAAAAATGCATATCGTAATAGGCATGGTAAATGATAAAGATATCACAAGTGTAATGGCGATGATGCCTAAAGATGCTATCTATTATTTTACCAAAGCAAGCGTGAAAAGAGCACGTGACGAACATGAAGTGAAAACCATCGGCGAAGAGGCTGGCCTTCATGGAGAATGCTACAAAGACGTGAAGACTGCATTCGAAGTCGCGCGTAAAAGTGCAGATGAAAACGATTTCATATTTGTCGGTGGCAGCAGTTTTATCGTTGCAGATCTTCTTTCAACCTTTATTTAGGTGTTTTTAACACTCACCACTTCATTTTTTTTTGTGTTTCACTTGTTAAATCCAAACTTTTTGGCTTATTTTGCATGCAGGTAAATCATATAAACACAATTCATGATGAGCACAAAAGAAACAGAAAATCTTTGTGGTCTGAAAAGAGAAGATTTTCAGGCCACTGTCTGCGGTAAAAAAACCGACTTATACATTCTGAGAAACAGCGAAGGCTGCGAAGTTGCCATAACAAACTACGGCGGTGCTATAGTTTCGATAATGGTTCCCGATAGAGAAAGAAAAATGGCAAATGTCATACAGGGGCATGACAACATTCAAGACGTTATCAACAGTCCAGAACCATTTCTCTCCACACTGATCGGACGTTATGGAAACCGTATCTGCAAAGGAGATTATTTTCTTCATGGGAAGAAGTATCAACTGAAAATAAATAACGGACCGAACGCTTTACACGGCGGTCCTACAGGTTTTCACGCAAGAGTATGGGAAGGAAGAATGATGAATGATCAGACTCTTATTCTTCACTATGTATCTGCCTATGGAGAAGAGGGTTATCCTGGCGAATTGGATATCACGGTAAGTTACAACTTCAATGACGATAACGAGTTGGTCATCGACTATATGGCCCGGACAAACAAAAAGACTATTATTAATCTGACAAATCACGGATTCTTTAGTTTAGCTGGTATAGGTAACCCAACACCGACAATTGACGATCTTGAATGCGAAATCAATGCTGATTTCTATATTCCAATAGATGACACATCAATTCCTACGGGAGAGATTCGTTTTGTAAAAGACACGCCATTTGATTTCCGTACTCCAAAACCAGTAGGTAAAGACATTGATGCAGATGATATTCAGATTAAAAACGGTGCCGGTTATGACCATTGCTTCGTGCTGAATAAAAAGGAAATTGGCGAACTAAGTTTTGCTGCACGCATCTATGAACCCAATAGCGGCCGTACCATGGAAGTATATACAACAGAACCTGGAGTGCAGGTTTATACAGACAACTGGGCTGACGGATACAAAGGTCAACATGGAGCCACATTCCCTCGTCGAAGCGCCATCTGCTTTGAAGCTCAACACTTCCCAGACAGTCCAAACCGTCCATACTTCCCATCTACCGTTCTTGAATCAGGAGAACAGTACAAACAGAAGACTATCTATAAGTTTGGCGTAAAAAAATAGATCATATTTAAACTAACAATTATCTATAAATCCTTAAAATCATATTAAAAAAATGAGTCAAAAACAAAACGGGCGTATAATTGCCATCATAACGATGATGTTCATATACGCAATGATATCATTCGTAACTAACCTAGGTGCGCCTGTTGGTGTCGTGTGGAAAAACCAACCAGGAATCGACGGTTCGAACACATTAGGAATGATGGGTAACATGATGAACTTCCTGGCCTATCTATTTATGGGTATACCTGCAGGAAAAATGCTTAACAACATTGGCTACAAGAAAACGACATTGATTGGTATTGCTGTCGGCTTTATTGGAGTTCTTGTTCAATTTTTCTCAGGTGTAACAAGTTATGGTACAATGTTCGGAATCCCTGGAGCATTCTACGTTTATCTGTTCGGAGCATTTATTTGCGGTTTCTCCGTATGTATGCTTAACACCGTTGTTAACCCTATGCTTAACTCCCTCGGTGGTGGTGGTAACAAGGGTAATCAGCTGAACCTTATTGGTGGAACACTCAACTCACTAGCAGGAACATTAACCCCAATGCTTGTTGGTGGACTTATCGGTCAAGTTACGAGATCGACCCAAATGTCTGACATCAACCTAGTTTTGTTTATCGCTATGGCCGTTTTTGCTTCGGCATTCATTATCCTTATATTTATTCCAATTAGCAATCCTACTCAAAAGAAAGCTGACGTAGTATACGAACGCAGCCCATGGGCTTTCCGTCACTGTGTACTTGGTATTATTGGTATTTTCCTCTATGTAGGTATTGAGATTGGTATCCCAGCAACCTTAAATTTCTATCTTTCTGATACAACGGACAAAGGTGCTGGCCTACTAGAGAACGCTGCTACGATCGGAGGATTTGTTGCCGGAACCTATTGGTTCCTGATGCTTGTAGGACGTTTCCTCGCAGGCTTCATAGCAGACAAAGTATCTAGCAAGATGATGATGACATGTGTATCTGCTGCAGGTATCGTGCTCATTTTGTTTGCAATGTTCATCCCGAAAACAGTTACTACTTCTATGCCCATATTTACAGGAACCTCATTCTCTATGGTTGTAGTTCCATTGAGTGCTCTTCTTCTCGTTCTTTGCGGACTTTGTACTTCTGTAATGTGGTCTAGTATCTTCAACATCTCAGTTGAAGGCCTTGGCAAATACACAGAAGCAGCTTCTGGTTTATTTATGATGATGGTTGTAGGTGGTGGCATTATGCCATTATTGCAAAATCAAATTGCAGATTCTACAGGTTATATGATTTCATACATAGTACCAGTATTAAGTTTAGCATATCTGCTGTTCTATGCAGTAATTGGCAGTAAAAATGTCAACAAAGAAATACCAGTAGAGTAATTCAATAAATTATTAATTCAATATTATATTATTATGGAAATAGATTATGTAAGAAGTCGCTTCATCAAACACTTTGATGGCATGACAGGAAATGTTTATGCTTCACCTGGTCGAATCAATCTTATTGGTGAGCATACCGATTATAACGGAGGTTTCGTATTTCCGGGAGCAGTAGATAAAGGTATCATGGCAGAAGTTAGACCTAACGGTTCAAATAAAGTGATGGCCTACTCTATAGATCTCAAAGATCGTGTTGAATTTGACTTAGACGATGAGAATGGTCCTAAAGCTAGTTGGGCTCGCTATATCTATGGAATTTGTCGTGAGATGAAGAAGCTTGGAGTTGATGTTAAAGGCTTCAACACTGCTTTCTCGGGCGATGTTCCACTTGGTGCAGGTATGAGTTCTTCTGCAGCCCTTGAGAGCTGTTACGCTTTTGCTATCAACGACCTATTCGGAGATAACAAGGTTTCAAAATGGGACATGGTACTTGCAGGTCAAGCTACAGAGCACAACTATTGTGGTGTTAATTGTGGTATTATGGACCAATTTGCAAGTGTATTTGGCAAAGAGGGATGTCTGATGCGTCTTGACTGCCGTTCACGCGAATTTGAATACTTCCCATTCAAACCAGTTGGATACAAGCTCGTACTTGTTGATTCTGTTGTAAAACACGAATTAGCATCGTCAGCATACAACCAACGTCGTCAGAGTTGCGAGAATGTTGTTGCAGCTATGCAGAAGAAATATCCAGGAAAGACTATCGATACACTTCGCGATGCAGATTGGGACATGCTAGAAGCTGTAAAAGGTGATGTTAGCGAAGAAGATGCATTGAGAGCAAAGTTCGTTTTAGGTGAGAAAGATCGTGTTCTTGCTGTCTGCGACGCATTGAACGCTGGAGACTATGAGACTGTTGGCAAGAAGATGTATGAGACTCACTTTGGTCTTAGCAAAGAGTACGAAGTAAGTTGCACGGAATTAGACTTCCTCAATGACGTAGCTAAAGAGAATGACGTTACAGGTAGTAGAATTATGGGCGGCGGATTTGGTGGCTGCACAATCAATCTTGTTAAAGAAGATCTTTACGACAAATTCATTGAAGATGTAACAAAGAAATATACTGAAAAATTCGGTCATGAACCGAAGGTATATGATGTTGTCATAAGCGATGGTTCAAGAAAAGTATCATAAAATAGTTATAAACTTATAATATGAGGGATTGCAATAGTAATTGCAATCCCTTTTTCCGTTAAAAGATATTAAAGTTGCTTTTAAAAGTGTGTATTTTACACTTTATCGTAAAAAAACATATCACTTTTTGATGGTATTTACAAATTAAATTGTAATTTTACACCCAAAATAATTAAGATCTTAATAACATAACAAAACAACAAATGAGAAACTTTAAAAGCATCATTTTAAGCGCTACTGCGATAGCATTGGCTCTTACATCTTGTGCAATGGACAAGAAGATTAGTCAAACGACTTCTGGCCTTAATCCTGAGAAGTTTTCTGCCACCATTAACGGCAAACAAACCTCTCTGTATTCAATGAAAAACGCAAACGGAATGGAAGTATGCATAACAAACTTCGGAGGACGAATCGTTTCCATCTGCGTACCCGACAAGAATGGGGACATGAAAGACGTTGTTTTAGGTTTTGATTCTGTTGCCCAGTACGCTGACATCGCTCATAACCCAAGTGACTTCGGTGCAGCAATCGGCCGCTACGCAAACCGCATCAACAAGGGACAAATTACTATTGATGGTAAGATGATCCAGTTGCCTAAGAACAATTTTGGTCACTGTCTGCACGGAGGACCTCAAGGATGGCAATATCAGGTGTACGATGGTGCAAAGGTTAATGACACAACCGTTACTATGACCATGAATTCAAAAGATGGTGATGCTAATTTCCCAGGAAATGTGAAAGCAATAGTTACATATGTTCTGCATAACAACAACAGCATTGAAATATCTTATAATGCCACAACTGATAAAAAGACAGTCATCAATATGACCAATCATTCCTATTTCAATCTAAACGGTGATCCAACAAAGCCTGTAACTAACTGCCAACTTTATATCAATGCAGACAACTACACTCCAGTGGATGCTACATTCATGACAACAGGAGAGATTGCTACAGTACAGGGAACTCCAATGGATTTCCGCACCCCTACAGAAGTAGGTAAAAACGTGAAGAATTTCACATTCAACCAAATTAAGAACGGTAATGGATTTGATCACAACTGGTGTCTGAACACCTATAAAGACGGCAAAGGCGACGACACGAAAGTGGCTGCAAGCTTATACAGTCCTCTAACAGGTATCAAAGTTGAGGTTTACACGAATGAACCAGGAATCCAATGCTACAGTGGAAATTTCCTAGATGGAAAAGAAACAGGTAAAAAGGGTATCGTATATAAACAGCATGCAGGTTTCTGTTTGGAAACACAAAAATATCCAGACGCACCAAACAAGGCAAATTGGCCTTCTGCATACTTAAACCCAGGTGAGAAATACTACTCACATTGTATCTTTAAGTTTAGCGTTGTAAAATAACATAACTAATAAAAACAAAATCTCTAATTTAAAACTAACTAAAAAATGGAGTGGAATACACAACAATTTATTTGGCTTGATTGGATCGTACTAGCGATAGGAGTCATTAGTGTCGTATGGGCAGTTTACCATGCAATTCAGAAAGACAAAAAGAAAATGAAAGGTGCCAACAGCGAAGATTATCTCTTCGGAAAAGGCGAACCATGGTACATCATCGGTGCAGCTATCTTTGCAGCGAACATTGGTTCTGAGCACCTAGTAGGTCTCGCAGGAACTGGAGCTAAGAGTGGTGTTGGAATGGCACACTGGGAAATGCAAGGATGGATGATCCTCTTGTTGGGCTGGATATTTGTTCCTTTTTATGAATTGCTAAGCAAGAAATTAGGAAAGATCATCACAATGCCTGATTTTCTTAAATTCCGCTACACCAAGGCTACAGGCTCATGGCTTTCTATCATCACCCTCGTAGCTTATATTCTCACCAAAGTAAGTGTTACAGCATATACTGGTGGTATCTTCTTTGAATTTTTACTTGGAATTCCTTTCTGGTACGGAGCCATTGGACTCATTGTGCTGACAGGTCTATTTACCATATTCGGAGGTATGAAAGGTGTCATGACCTTATCTGCAATCCAGACACCTATTCTTATTATTGGTTCATTCCTTGTTCTGTTCTTAGGACTCTACACCCTCGGTGGCGGAAATATTTCAAACGGCTGGACGATGATGATGAATCACTGCAGTAACCTGCATAATGGTTATGGTACTACTCACATGTTCCACTGGAATCCAGGTGATCCTATGTATCAAGATTATCCAGGATTCGTTGTCTTCATCGGTGCATCTATTATCGGTTTCTGGTACTGGTGTACAGACCAGCATATCGTACAACGTGTACTTGGTCAGACTAAAGAAGAATCAGCCGATGTAGTAATAAAACGTGCTCGTCGCGGAACTATCGCTGCCGGTTACTTTAAGATACTTCCTGTATTCATGTTCCTTATTCCAGGTATGATTGCAGCAGCTTTGGCTGATCAAGGAAAATTTGACTTAACAAACACCGATGGTGCTTTTGCATACATGGTAAGAGGTGTTCTTCCTGCAGGTGTCAAAGGTATCGTAACAATCGGTTTCATTTGCGCCCTAGTTACATCACTTGCCGCATTCTTCAATTCATGTGCAACCCTGTTTACAGAGGACTTCTACAAGCCATTGCGCCCAGGAAAGAGTGAGACAACATACGTAGCCGTAGGTCGTATAGCAACAGTTGTTGTTGTATTCCTTGGTATGGCATGGATACCTGTCATGATGAGTCTTGGTAGTCTTTATGATTATCTGCAAGGCATTCAGTCTCTCCTAGCACCAGCAATGGTAGCAGTATTTGCTTTAGGTATCTTCTCTAAGAGAATCACGCCAATGGCAGGTCAATGGGGTATGATTGTAGGCTTCCTCATCGGTATGGCACGCTTAGTTACCAATATTATCACGAATACAGGTAAACTACCAATGTCAGGTGCTATATGGGAGAATACAGCTTGGTTCTGGCAGACAAACTGGCTCATCTTCGAGTGCTGGTTACTCTTATTCCTCGTTGTAATGATGTATGCTGTTTCAGCATTTACAAAAGCACCAACCAAAGAACAAATCTCAGCGATCACCTTCTCAGGTAATTACAAACAAATGATTCGTGAAAGTTGGAATGTTTGGGATGTTGTTGCTACTCTCGGTGTTGTAGCTCTTTGTACAGTATTCTATATATACTTCTGGTAAGGTAGTTAATTAAACCATACATACTTATATACTAAAATAACAAAACAAATGACCACCTATTATAACGAATACTCGAAAGTCCTCGTATCTGTAGACTGTATCATCTTCGGATTTGACGAAGATGAGTTACGGATTCTGATTGCTAAACGTAAATTGGATCCAGGTCGTGGAGAATGGTCTTTATACGGTGGTTTTGTTCGTAACAACGAAAGTGTGGACGATGCTGCCAAACGCGTACTCTTTGAGCTTACAGGTCTTCGGAATATGTATATGCGACAAGTTGGAGCGTTTGGTAACGTCGACCGCGATCCTGGAGAGCGGGTCATCTCAATCGTTTATTATGCTTTAATAAATGTGAAGGACTATGATCTAGCATTGCAAGAACAATACCACACCTCTTGGGTTAATATAGAAGAACTACCACAGCTTTACTCTGACCATAATATAATGATAGAGAAAGCTCGTGAAATGATGAAATCAAAGATTTCAACAGAGCCGATTGGATTTAAACTTCTTCCAAACCTGTTCACTCTAACGCAGTTGCAGAAACTTTATGAATCAATTTATGGAGAAACTGTAGACAAGCGGAACTTTCGTAAACGTGTAAATGACATGGATTTTATCGAAAAGACTGAATTAATTGATAAAACTGGATCGAAACGTGGAGCCTTTTTATATAGATTCAATAATAGGGCATACAAGGAAGATCCAAATTTTAAACTATAAAGAAACATTATGTTAGAAGAATTAAAAGAAAAAGTGTTTCGTGCCAACCTCGATTTGGTAAAGCACGGACTGGTAATCTTCACATGGGGAAACGTATCTGGCATTGACCGTGAAAAAGGTCTTGTCGTAATCAAGCCATCAGGAGTTAGTTATGACATAATGAAAGCTTCTGATATGGTAGTTGTAGACCTCAACACGGGAAAGGTGGTAGAAGGCGAACTAAATCCTTCTTCCGATACCCCTACCCATCTTGTGCTTTATCGTGCTTTCCCTGAAATTGGCGGTGTGGTTCATACCCACTCAACCTATGCAACAGCATGGGCTCAAGCTGGCAAGGATATTCCAAATATAGGAACGACTCACGCAGATTATTTCCATGACGCGTTGCCATGCACAGCAGATATGACCGAAAAAGAAGTAAAAGGAGATTACGAACTCGAAACAGGTAATGTAATAGTTAAACGGTTTGAGAACATTAATCCAGTACACACTCCAGGTGTTCTTGTAAAGAATCATGGTCCATTCTCATGGGGTAAAGATGCCAATGAAGCAGTCCACAATGCAGTTGTTATGGAACAGGTTGCAAAGATGGCATTCATTTCACACTCAGTTAATCCAGAAACGACAATGAACCCTCTACTTGTAGAGAAACATTTTAGTCGTAAACATGGTCCAAATGCGTATTACGGACAAAAAAAGAAATAATTTAATAGAATTACTATTAACTAAAAAGATAATAAAATGAACGGATTTGAAGATTTTGAAGTATGGTTCGTAACAGGAGCTCAGCTCCTTTACGGAGGTGATGCCGTCGTACAGGTTGACGGTCATTCAAAGAAGATGGTTGACGGATTAAACGATTCCGGAAATCTTCCAGTTAAAGTTGTATACAAAGGTACAGCAAACAGCAGCAAAGAGGTTTCTAATATCTTCGCAGCAGCTAATAATGATAAGAAATGTATCGGTGTTATCACATGGATGCATACATTCTCACCAGCAAAGATGTGGATTCACGGTCTCCAGACATTAAAGAAACCGTTACTCCATTTCCATACACAGTTTAACCGTGAGATTCCATGGGATACAATGGATATGGACTTCATGAACCTAAACCAGAGTGCTCATGGTGACCGCGAGTTCGGACATATCTGCACACGTCTGCGTATCCACCGCAAAGTGGTTGTAGGCCATTGGCAGGATGCTGAAGCACAGAATAAGATTGCAATCTGGATGCGTGTCTGCGCAGCTTGGGCTGATGCACAGGATATGTTGATCATCCGTTTTGGCGACCAGATGAACAATGTTGCCGTTACAGACGGTGATAAGGTTGCAGCAGAGCAGGTTATGGGTTACCACGTAGATTACTGCCCAGTTAACGACCTCATGGAATATTACAATGCGGTAGACATCAAAGATGTTAAGCACCTCGTTGCTCAGTATTTCGCAGAATACGATCATGATGCTTCTCTCGAAGATAAAGATTCTATTGCATATACTAAAGTATTCAACTCTGCAAAAGCAGAAATTGCAATTCGTCGTATCTTGGTTGACAAAGGTGCAAAAGGTTTCACGACCAACTTTGACGACCTTGGTGACTTCGATCAGATACCAGGATTGGCTTCACAGCGCCTGATGAAGGAAGGCTATGGCTTCGGTGCAGAAGGAGACTGGAAGACTGCAGCCCTCTATCGTACCACATGGTTTATGAGCCAGGGTATGGGTAAAGGTTGTTCATTCCTTGAAGACTATACATTGAACTTTGATGGTGAGCGCAGTGCTATCCTTCAAGCTCACATGCTTGAGGTTTGCCCACTTATCTCAGAGAACAAGCCAAAACTAGAAGTTCATCGTCTGAGCATCGGTATCGATAGCGAGACAGCACGTCTAGTATTCACAACAAAAGAAGGCTCAGGTGTTGCTGCAACAATCATTGATCTTGGCAACCGTTTCCGTATGATCGTAAACGATGTAGAGTGCATCAAGAGCAAACCATTGCCAAAACTCCCTGTAGCTTCTGCATTATGGATACCACAGCCAAACTTCGAAGTAGGTGCAGGCGCATGGATTCTTGCAGGTGGAACACACCACTCTAGCTTCTCATTCGACCTGACAGCAGATTATTGGGAAGATTATGCAGAGATTGCAGGTATTGAAATGGTAAAAATCGACAAGAATACTACCATCAGCGATTTCAAGAAAGAGCTCCGCATGAACGAGATTTATTATATGCTTAATAAAGCTCTTTGCTAAACTTATTACGAAGGGGAGTACGTCAGATCCGTCAAGGAGATATCTGCGCCCTCCCCTTCTTTTATTTTACCCAAATAACATAATTCTTTATAATAGATTTAAATCATTATGGCAAAATATGTAATTGGACTTGACTACGGAAGCGACTCAGCTCGTGCACTTATCGTCAATGCCGAAACCGGAGAGACCCTCGCAACCAGCGTAAAATACTATCCACGTTGGAAAAAGGGTCTTTATTGTAACCCAAAAATCAATCAGTGGCGTCAGCACCCAAAAGATTATCTTGAGGTTCTTGAAGCATCAGTAACTGAAGCACTTTCACAGTGTGCACCTGAAGTTGCAGCTAATGTTGTAGGTATAGCATTCGACACAACAGGATCTACACCTGCATTTACAGACGAGTCAGGTACTCCATTGGCAATGTTACCCGAATTTGCAGAAAACCCGAACGCAATGTTCGTATTATGGAAAGACCATACTGCAGTCAATGAGGCCGAAGAGGTAAATGAGAAATGTGCAAAATCAGATATCAACTATATCAAATACGAAGGTGGAATCTATTCAGCAGAATGGTTTTGGGCTAAAGCGATGCACGTACTTCGTGAAGCACCAGAAGTTGCAGCAAAAGCTTATTCTATCGTAGAATATTGCGAGTGGCTTCCGGCTGTACTCACAGGTGTCACAGCATCAAAAGATATCGTTCGTAGCCGTTGTGCTTGTGGTCACAAGGCAATGTGGAACAAAGAATGGAACGGTCTGCCATCAGAAGAATTCCTAGAGACACTTGATCCAATGTTCAAAGGCATGAGAGCCCGTCTATTCGATGAAACAGAAACTGCCGACAAATCAGTTGGGCATCTTTCTAAGGAATGGGCAGAGCGTCTAGGATTGAAAGAGAGTGTTATTGTTGCCGGTGGTGCATACGACTGCCACATGGGAGCCGTAGGTGCAGGTGTTACTCCTCACACATTGGTTCGTGTCATCGGAACATCCACTTGTGACGTAATGGTTGCATCTTATGATGAGATTGGCAGCAACTGTATTAAAGGAATCTGTGGACAAGTTGACGGTAGCGTCATCCCAGGCATGGTTGGTCTCGAAGCAGGTCAATCCAGTTTCGGTGATGTATATGCAATGTTCCGTCGTGTACTTGAATTCCCTATCCGTAATATCATCCCATCAACCATTGGCGATAAACTGAGCAAAGAAGAAGTAGACAAGATAGTTGAAGACGCTTGCGACAAGATTATCGTTACTTTGACGAAGGAAGCTGAAAAGATTCCTGTAAGTGAGAGTACGATGATAGCAACAGACTGGATCAACGGACGCCGCTCTCCAGATGCAAACCAGCTATTGAAAGGTACGATTGCCGGGTTCACACTCGGAACTACCGCACCTCAGATCTTCCGCGCGCTTGTTGAGGCAACAGCCTTCGGAACAAAAGCTATCGTTGACCGCTTTGAGAAAGAAGGAGTTCGCATTGACAATGTAATCGGTATTGGAGGTATTGCACTCAAATCTCCATTTATCATGCAGACAATGTGTGATGTTATCAACAAGCCTATCAAGGTTTGTAATACCGACCAGGCATGTGCATTAGGCGCAGCAATGTTTGCAGCTACAGCAGCAGGTGTATATACTAAGGTAGAAGAAGCTATTGCTGCCATGAATAGTGGTTTCTCAAGAGAATACAAACCAAATGCAGAGATATCTAAAGCATATCAGAAGATATACGAAGACTATCTGAAACTTGGTAAGTTCACTGAAAAAGAACTATATAAATTCTAAATATCAAGAGAGTGTGCCCAAGGTGCGAACATACAGTAATTACTAGCGACAACGCAATTATACAAGATTTTGCACTTTTGACACACTCTCTTTTATTAAAATTCCATATTAGGGAAAACGACGACAGATACGTAATATATATAAAGAAAAGAACATGAATAAGATTCTCACGACTTCTATTTTAGCTATTTTATCACTATCTTCCGCTGCACAGGATGCTACAGTTGACATCCATGCCGACCAAGGCAAACAAATTATTTACAAAGAAATTTACGGTCAGTTTGCAGAGCACTTAGGATCATGCATCTATGGTGGTTTGTGGGTAGGTGAAAAGTCAAGTATACCAAATATCAAAGGTTACAGAAAAGATGTATTTGAAGCATTGAAGAACCTTCAAGTACCTGTTTTAAGGTGGCCAGGTGGATGCTTTGCTGACGAATACCACTGGGTAGACGGAATAGGTCCCCGTGACCAACGTCCAAAAATGCAGAATAACAACTGGGGAGGAACAATCGAAGACAATAGTTTCGGTACACACGAATTTCTAAATCTATGCGAGATGCTAGGTTGTGAACCATATATAAGTGGAAATGTGGGTAGCGGAACTGTTGAAGAACTAGCTAAATGGGTAGAATACATGACTAGCGACGGCGACACTCCAATGGCTAAACTGCGCAGACAAAACGGTCGCGAAAAAGCATGGCATGTGAAATTTCTCGGTGTAGGAAATGAAAGCTGGGGATGCGGTGGCAACATGCGTCCAGAGTATTATTCAGATCTTTTCCGCCGTTATTCTACATACTGCCGTAACTACGACGGAAATAATCTATACAAGATCGCGAGCGGAGCAAGCGATTACGACTATAATTGGACAAAAGTCCTGATGAAAAATGCTGGTGGCAATATGAGCGGCCTATCACTACATTACTATACTGTAACAGGATGGAATGGTAGTAAAGGTTCTGCAACAAAGTTTAATAATGACAGTTTCTATTGGACAATGGGCAAGTGCCTTGAGATAGAAAATGTCATCAAGAAACACAAAGCCATCATGGATGAAAGCGATCCGAAAAAGGACGTGGGTCTGCTTGTTGACGAATGGGGTACCTGGTGGGATGAAGAGCCTGGAACAATGAAAGGCCATCTCTATCAGCAGAATTCTATGCGTGATGCATTTGTCGCAGCACTTAGTCTCAACGTGTTCCACCGCCATACCGACCGCATAAGAATGGCCAACATTGCACAAGTGGTGAATGTACTACAGTCAATGATCCTAACTAATGATAAAGGCGGAATGGTATTGACACCAACCTATCATGTATTCGAAATGTATAAAGGTTTTCAAGATGCTACATACTTGCCCATTGACGTAAAATGCGACAGTATGAAAGTAGGTGACAACCGTACTATACCGATGATAAGTACCTCAGCTGCAAAGAAAAAAGACGGCGCTATGATCATATCACTAGCCAATGTCAGTATCGACAAAGCTCAAGCAGTAGAGTTTGATATTGAGGGAATGGCATCAAAGAGTGTCAGTGGAAGAATCCTGTCAGCAAAAACAGTGACTGACTACAATGATTTCGATCATCCGGAAACAGTTAAGCCGGTTATCTTTAAAGATATGAAGCTGAAGAATAACAAAGTAAAAGTTAATATACCATCCAAATCGATTGTGGTTTTGGAAGTAAAATAATGACTTTTTACATCTATGAAAATTAAGAACATTAACAAAATAATGAAATGAACGACAAAAAATTAATGAACAGAGCAGCGGACAATATCCGTATCCTAGCTGCATCAATGGTAGAAAAAGCAAAATCTGGTCATCCAGGAGGTGCCATGGGCGGTGCTGATTTTATCAATGTACTCTTCTCAGAGTTTCTTGTTTATGATCCCAAAAACCCATCATGGGAAGGACGCGACCGTTTCTTCCTTGATCCAGGTCACATGTCACCAATGCTTTACTCTCAACTATGCCTTACAGGAAAGTTCACTCTTGATGAGATAGCACAATTCCGTCAGTGGGACTCTCCTACTCCCGGACATCCGGAACGTGATATCATGCGCGGTATTGAGAATACATCTGGTCCACTAGGACAAGGTCATACCTTCGCAGCCGGAGCAGCTGTTGCTGCAAAATTCCTCGGAGCACGTCTCGGAGAAGAAATTATGCAGCAAAAGATTTACGCTTATATTTCCGATGGTGGTGTTCAGGAAGAGATCTCTCAAGGCACAGGCCGTATTGCCGGTGTATTAGGTCTCAACAATCTGATTATGTTCTACGATTCTAACGATATCCAGCTCTCTACTGAGTGCAAGGTGGTTATGAATGAGGACACAGAAGCAAAATACAAATCATGGGGATGGAATGTATTGAAGATCAACGGTAATGATGCTGATGAGATACGTGAAGCCCTGAAAGCTGCACAGCAGGAGAAAGAGCGTCCTACACTGATTATCGGTAAGACAATCATGGGTAAAGGTGCTCGCAAAGATGATGGCAGCAGCTATGAAGCCAATTGCAAGACTCACGGTGCACCTCTCGGAGGAAACGCATACACAAATACCATTAATAATCTTGGTGGCGATCCTGAGAAACCTTTCCAGATCTTCCCAGAGGTTAAAGAACTCTATGCGAAACGTGCTGCAGAACTAAAGGAGATTGTTGCAGAACGCAATGCACAGAAAGCTGTTTGGGCAAAAGAGAACCCAGAGAAAGCACAACAACTCATAGAGTGGTTCAGTGGTAAGGTTCAAGCTATCGACTGGGCATCAATCGCTCAGAAAGAAGGTGCTGCCACACGTGCAGCATCAGCAACAGTACTTGGCGTACTTGCTGAAAACATTCCAAATATGATTTGTGCATCCGCCGACCTGTCAAACAGCGACCAAACAGACGGATTCCTCAAGAAAACTCATAGCTTCCAGAAAGGTGATTTCAGCGGAGCATTCTTCCAAGCAGGTGTCAGCGAGCTAACAATGGCTTGCATGTGCATCGGTATGTCTCTTCACGGAGGTGTAATCTCTGCTTGCGGAACATTCTTCGTATTCAGTGATTACATGAAACCAGCTGTACGTATGGCTGCACTTATGGAAGTTCCGGTTAAGTTTATATGGACTCATGATGCTTTCCGTGTAGGTGAAGATGGACCAACCCACGAGCCAGTTGAACAGGAAGCACAGATACGTCTGATGGAGAAATTGAAGAATCATCATGGTAAGAACTCCATGCTTGTTGTTCGTCCTGCTGATGCAGACGAGACCACAGCATGCTGGAAACTTGCAATGGAGAATACCAATACTCCAACAGGACTCATCCTTTCCCGTCAAGGTATCACAAAACTGCCTGCAGGTAATGATTACTCAGAGAGTGCCAAGGGCGCATACATTGTTGCAGGAAGCGACGAGAAATTCGACGTTATCCTCCTTGCCAGTGGTTCCGAGGTTTCTACCCTCGAAGCAGGTGCAGCTCTTCTTCGTGAAGATGGTATCAAACTACGCATCGTTAGCGTACCAAGTGAAGGACTGTTCCGCAGCCAGAGCAAAGAATATCAGGAAAGCATTCTCCCGAAGGACAGTAAGATCTTCGGTATGACAGCAGGTCTTCCTGTAAACCTCGAAGGACTTGTTGGCGCGAATGGAAAGGTATTTGGCCTTGAGAGCTTTGGATTCTCTGCTCCATATAAAGTGCTCGACGAAAAACTCGGATTTACTGCCGAGAATGTTTACAAACAAGTAAAAGAAATGTTGTAAATCATGGAAGTTAAAACGATAGGAATTGCATCCGATCATGCAGGATACGAACTAAAACAATATGTTAAGAAGTATCTGGAGTCTAAAGGATATCAATATAAAGATTTCGGTACATATAGTTCAGAGAGTTGTGATTATTCAGATTTTGGACACGCGCTGGCAGAAGCCGTTGAGAATGGAGAATGTTATCCAGGTATCGGTATCTGCGGCAGTGGTGAAGGAATCAACATGACGCTTAACAAGCATCAAGGCATACGCGCAGCTCTATGCTGGATTCCCGAAATAGCCCACCTCGCACGTCAGCATAACAATGCCAACGTTCTGGTAATGCCGGGAAGATTTATTGATGAAGAGATGGCTCAGAAAATAATGGATGAATACTTCGATACAGACTTCGAAGGCGGACGCCATCAGAGAAGAATCGATAAGATTCCTGTCAAATAAGAATACAACCACTAAGATTAAAGGCTCTTGACAAATGTCGAGAGCCTTTATTTGTTTCCACAAAAATCCATAACCTGCTAATAATCACTAGATCATCCGTGGAGGCAACTTTACGGTAGTCTCTCATATCAAGGCGGAGGTGTCTATACGTTATCACTTACATCTATTCGCTAAGTTTCATATTGAAAAAGCCATTCCTTTATTTAGTCAAACCCGGCTGAAACAGATAGCCGTCGACCTCCAAAAATATATCTCATCTAATTTCCCCCTGTAGGGGAAGATATGTTCCCCTACAGGGGGAGATATTTTCCTCTATAGGGAAAAATACCGAGAAGAATGCTTTCAGGCAGCAATAGACCCTCAAATAATCAGCTACAGAAGATGATCAAGTAGAGATTAAGATGATATAAAAGCCTTAAAAAGAGCGTTGCGAACGCATCTAGAGAAACTATAAAATCAGGATTATCATTTCGTTATTTTGGTTCCACGCCAAAGCGACTGGGAATCATGTACTTAAAGGAATTTGTGGAACCAATATGAGATCACTAACACAAAAAGAATCAAGACTAATTCTTTCAAAATAAGAATGATTACAATTACATTTAGATATTAGAAGACCTAACAACGGCGAAATTTTGAAACACGTTTTAGCCAATTTATAGAATCATTTAAAATGCAAAATCACATCCGATTATTTTATATTTTAACACAAATATTTAGAACACGGTTAAAGCGGCCATCTTGTTAATCTGTTCAAAACCAATTGCTATCCAAACCGTTTTTAAAGAAATCAACTGATTTTCATCAAAAAAGGGTCGAGAAATTTTCATATCCGGAAGAAAAG
>OBMA010000432.1_pt1 | contig 24714 bp, 21 predicted proteins | sample 1539141 | NCBI WGS metagenome assembly OBMA01 (sample SAMEA3991484, study PRJEB22521) | metagenome | biome: anthropogenic terrestrial biome; feature: sewage plant; material: raw primary sludge | place: Sweden | collected 2012-09-26
TTGGGTTCTGTTTGTCTTTGCAAGGACTTATTGTGAATTATTTCACAAACTTAATGTTTTGTTAATATATTAATAGGTTATTCTTAATTTTCTGATAATTCTGAATATTACAACTATTACATAAAAAGTTATGCCCACAAACGTGATAACCGTAGGGTTGCGTGACAAATCCCACCGTTGAGCCAACGTTTTCTGAAATAGGGAATTTTTTAGCCCTAGAGTAGTGTACCTATCCCAGACACGCACAAGGGCATTCCAACGTCTTAGTAGGATTTGTGAACCTGTCTTTTGTTGGGTTCTATTTGTCTTTGCAAGGACTTATTGTGAATTATTTCACAAACTTATTATTCTGTTATTTTAATCTTAGAATATTCTTATTATTCTGACGATTAAATAAATAGATTATTCTTAATATTATCTTAAATTTAGAAGTTTATAACGGTGCGTTAAAATATTAAGTAGAAAAAACAGAAGACTTGTGCTATAATTAATAAAGAAGATACCCAAGTGGTGGAGGAGATAAAATAATGGATGATAAGAAATACACAACCTCTGATATTGATAAAGAGGTATCGTTAGAGAAGGAAGGTATTGCAAAACAAAAGGCTGATGAATTCCAGTCTACTTTTCGTGGAGAAGGTGAATCTCCCAATTTTGACGCGTCTCCTTCTGGAGCTTCTGGGAGTAAATCACCAGTTTCGGGTAAACGACCATCTGATGCCTTATCTTCAAAAATAAAAGGTAAGACAACTAAAGCTATAAAAAATAAAGCTGGCGCTGCTATGAAAAGCGTTAGTAAGAAATCTAGAAAAATGGCTGGGAAAGTTGCTGCTAACTTTGCTAAGAAAATTGCAGCAAGTCTGTTAACTACAATTGGACCGTATTTGATTGGTGGATTAGCAGCGATTGGTGGTATTGCCGCAATCGCTTATTTTGCTGGTCTTGTTATAGATAATGAATTTTCACGTGTAAATGAGGCTAATTATAACCATAAATCCACAGCTGATTTAAACTCAGTTATGAATAACCAGATGGGTTCTAAAGGGAACGTATTCTTTAATTCAAAGACTGGACGTTATGAATTAGCAAAAGGCAAACAACCCACACAATCTAATAAATTACAATACGTATATTATGCCGTAATGAGTAATCAATCAAAATGGTTTGTGACATATCAACGTGATAAAAGTGTTAAGTACCAACCTAAATCAGAACTGAAAGACGTTGCTGCTAAAAAAATAAAAGAAATTGAAGGTAATACAAAACTTGACGAAACGGAGAAAGCTAAACAAATCCAAGCTGCAGTTTCAGAATCAAATCTTCAATACTACAAACCTTTATCAATTGAAGGTTCAAATAAACAGTATACATTAGACGGTAAAATGTTCAACTTAAATAATATTGACAAAGTTGGATTGAAAGGAAATGACAATACTACTGCAACTACAATTGATAACGTTCTTAACGAAAAATCAGCAAAATACATTAATGACTTGTCGTTAAATGTTAATTTGTTATACCTATTAGATAGTACATTACACGGTGCTTCACTTGGTACAGGGAAGAATCAAATGTTTTTTGGTGAACAGTTCATTAAACCTGTTTATCACGATAGCAATTATAACTTCAAACCATTGACGGAATATAGAACTAAAACAGAAGAAGAACAAAAAGCCACATCTGCTGTAGCTCACGGTGATGAAACTGATTCTACATTAGAAAAAGAATTCCAAAAGAAATATAAAACTTGGACACAAGCACTGGACTCTCAAAATATAGCACGTGGTGGTGGTAAATCCGTTACGTCTAAAACTGATACCAGTTCAGACTCATCATCTGATGGTATATCTAATCCTATATTAAAGAAAGCATTTGATTGGGGTAATTCACAAATGGGCAAGGGTATTACCTATTCTATGGGTAGTCGTACTGGTCCGACATCATATGACTGTTCAGGGTTTGTCACTACTGCATTAAATAAAGCAGGATTTGAAATTCCTCCATTAAATACAGTTGCAATGCTACAAACAACTGAATGGATGTCTGGTGATGACGGTGGTATTCCAGGCGAAGGTAAGTTAAGCTTTGGTGGTAAGAAATACTTTAAACAAGTTAAGCTCGATACTGCTAAGAAAGGTACTATTATAGTTGTTGGTGGTATTAATGGTGGTGGTGCTGCAGGACATACATTCTTTCTTGCAGAAGACTTCCACGGTGATTCTACAAAAGTTTTAGAATGTAATGGTGGTTCTAACGGGATTAATAATCAAGGAACTTTCCAATATGCATCAATGAATAATTTGCACGTTGTTGCAATGGAGCCAATTGGTACAACATCTGATACTTCATCTAGTGATAGCAGTAGTACAAGTACATCTAGTAGCTCATCAACTAGCGACCAAAATTCACATAACACATCAGGTGATTATAGTGAATATGTTGACACATCTTTGAAAAATCAAGTGTCAACAGGTAAATTAACTGTTAAATCACGTGAATTCAATACTGAATATAACCCAGAGATTCTATCGGGTCTTTATAAATTAGAGGACATTAATTATAACGTATGGCGTGAGAACGACTTCTTTATTAATAGCGATGAATTATCTAAATACTTTGATGTTTCTACATTTAGTTCAGCAACAGGTAATAGTCATTTTAACTCAATGGGTCCAATCCGTACTGAGGATAGTGATTCTACAACAAAAGAAGGCTCTGCTGAGTTGTTAAGTGATGAAGATAAACTTGATGATTATTCTGCTGATAGAGCAGAATTAACGAAATGGTCTTTAAAAAATGGAGTTAACCCTGCATTTGCCGCTAGTTTGATTGACGTCTTGAGTAATGACAGCAATAAAGATTTATTTGGAAGTCAATACAACTTCTTAAATTCAACTGATATTATTAAAGAACAAGAAAACACTTCTAAAGCTAAAGCTAAAAATGCAACAGAATTAAACAATTCTATTGAAAAGATAATTAAAAAAGAAATGGAATCTGTTAATACTACGTCAATTGGTAAACCATATTGGTCTATATCAGTTAAAGGTATATCTGATGAAAAAATATCAGTTGATAGTAAATCTTCAGAAGCACCAGAAAGACAATTTGCATCTTCAACTATCAAAGTGTTTGTGGCGTCTTCAATTTACAAGAAAATTGAAGACAAAAAGTTCAATGAATCTGATGTATCTGCAGATTTACAAGCAATGCTTGGCAAAGCGGATAATGATGCAACAAATCGTCTAATTGATAAAGCAGGTGGTCTTGCTGAAATCAACGACACAGTTAAGGATATCCTTGGTTCTGGAACAAAAACAGTTATAAATAGGAAAGTCGGCGGTAAACTAGAAACGTCAACTCCTGAAAACTTCACAACTTCATCAGATTTAGCTACATTTATGACTAAACTTGATGCAAATAAGGTTATGAATGCCGAGCATACTAAGAAAATGAAAGGATATTTAACTAACACATCAGTTAAGTATAAATTCCTTAAAAGTTTGCCTTCAGGTGCAAAAGCTATAACTAACCAAGGTGAAGAAGCTGTACGTGCTACAGAAAATGATAGTGCGACAATTGAGTATAATGGGTTTAAATTCGTAATTAGTGCCACAGTTAGTGCTCAAAAAGAGGGCGAAGCTCCTAAAACAGCTACAGCTGATGACTTAGATATGATTAATTCAGCCCTTGCTGATGTTGCTCAAAAAGTAACAGAAGAAATTGGTGTTTCTGGTGATGGTTCAGCCAATTATGGTGATTATGGTTCTGAATACTATAACAATGAGTTCACAATTAACAGTATGAGTGATGGTCTCACAGCCCTCTTTGAAAAACTAAGTGAAGATAATGAGGGTAGAGAATGGAACGAAAAAGTTGCTAAAAACTTAGGACTTTCAACATCTCAATATAAGAAAGTTAATAGCGAATATTCAGGATTTGGTGGACAGGCAAGTGATAAAGTTAATATCCCTAAAGAATCTGGCGCTAATGTTTTAAAAGACCATTTCTATACGTATAGCGGAACTGGTATTGACGACACTAAGGCACTTGGTAATATTCAGATTGATGGTAAAACTAATGACTTGACTGTTGGTAATAGCAAACTTTATTATGCAAAGAACCAGAAAGTTAAAATTGCTGATGCTGCAAGCACAAGCACAAATGGTGAGCGAGCTCTTGTATTTGAAAAAGACGGGACAACCCCAAAAACAACAACTGGTATTTGGGATTATGGCTTTGGGTCTATATTTAAAATAGCCAGAAATGAGTACACGGCATATCAAATTGGTATGGACGAGCACGGCAAATATCAACTAACCAAAGATAGTGGTTGGTTCGAAAACGTAGTCCAGGGTGTAAATGGAGATATTCATTCTACAAAAGATACAGAGTACACGATAATTGGTGTCACAACTCCATTTGGTACTATTAATTTATCAGAAAACTTTGTTAAAGATTCTAATGATTTTGATAAAGTTATAGAGAAGATGAAAAACAACATAGACCTCTCTAATGCTGATATAGAATTACTTGAAAAACATAAAGAGGGAAATACAATCACTGTAAATGGTGAAAGTAAAATCGCTGATGAAGGTAATTCATTCTACTCTGATAAACCTGTTATTGATACAGACCCTCAACTTGAAGAAAGTCAAGGTGGACAGTATATCCTGGATTATCTTGAGAATTATGAAACATACGTACCTAATACAACTGAAACAGATATAGACCCACTTCAACGTTGGAAAGCTATGAACAACATCAACGAGAACTCACAAACTGGTATGAATAAAATACAAGACATTTTCAATAAGATTATCCAATCAGATAATGCTACAAAAACAACAGATAGCACTGATACTAGTAGTGGAACTGAAAGCACTGGATTTGATAAAGAAGTTATGAAGAAAATCTATGATGGATTAATCAGCCGTGGTATGGGTACTAATGGAGCTATGGCTGTTATGGTAAATATGGCTCACGAGTCAGGTTTCCGTTCTGATGCAGTAAATGCAAGCTCTGGTGCTATGGGACTTAGCCAATGGTTAGGTGGACGTGCAGAGGGTCTTAAAACGTTTGCTCAAGCAAAAGGTAAAGACTGGACTGACATTGATACACAATTAGATTACCTTGTATTTGGTGAGACTGGTGTTACTCACGATGTTGTTGTTAAAGTTGCACAGAATACTGACAAATATCAAGCTGTACGTGACTTCTACATTGGTTGGGAAATTCACGGTGGCGGTATTAGTTATGTTGGTATGAGTGAGGCTGAAATTAAAGCAGACCCACTTACTGGTAGCAATGGTGTAGACCGTATTGAGACTGCAAATGTGGATAAGATGTGGAAAGCTATCGTTGGTGACGGTAAAGTTGTTGCGCCTGACCTTGCTAAATTAGGTGCAGGCACAACTACAACAAGTAAGAGTGATGCTAAAGCGGAAAACGCTGATGGTACATCTATAGCAAACTGGGGAGATGGCACATCTTTCTTTGGTAAAGTGTCAGGTTTCCTAACTGATATTAAGTCGACCGTTATGAGCATTTTCGGTAATGACAAGAACTTTGACCCCACTATGTTTGCCACAGACCCAATCAAGCCTAAAACTGGCATTATTGGTGCACAGGATAAAATCTATAACAAAGATGGAGAGGTAGTTAACGACAGCTTAATCATTAATGGTGTTGATGCCTATAAATGGCGTAGATACTCTAGACATTTATCAACAGAAAATTCGCTTATGGTTCTTAGACAATTTGTTGCTTCTATGGAAAGTAGAGACTCACGTCCTGTTTATTATGATGAGGTTTATGATACATTCAACACTTATGATTTAAACAGAATTGTGGAAGAAGATTATAAATATAATCTCAAGAAACTATTTGAAAAAGATGATACAACTAAAACTAATACAAGTGATGACTCTATTCAAACAGCTTCTCCTATTAAAGGTCAATCAATTGAAGACTCTAAAGTAAAAGGTACTGCTGGATATGTTAAAGACGGAAACAAAGTATCTATGATTCCAGGACTCCAATTTACTGGAGATAACAAAGAGGTAGTTAGTCTTAAAGCTGGTAAAGTCGTGTTTGTTGGCTCAGACGGTGATTTTGGTAAAACAGTAATCATTCGTTCTGAAAATAACACAGAACAAATTGCTTATACACATTTAGGCAAGACATCAGCACCTGCTGTTGGTAAAACAGTTGTTGCAGGCGATACAATTGGCGAGACTTCATCTTCTGGAGTTATGGTAGTTGGTATTAATAAGAATGCCGATGCTGGTGATGGTCTTTCTAAGATTGACCTCCCTGATTCTCCTTCTGAAATAGGTGGAGAGTCTGACGTGTATGATTTTTTAAATTACTTTGGAATTAAAGGTGAAAATCAAAATAAATTATTAAAAGATTCAAATGGATATGAACCAACTAAATATTCTAAGAAAAAACCTGACACTGATGATATTGGAGATACAAAAGAGGTTAAACTCGGACAATACGTCACAACGACAGGTACGTCTTCTACAACTTCAGGAGCTATTAGTACGTCAGTTCCTAGTGGTTGGAAAGCCTCTGAGCCTTCACCTTCACTAGCTAAATATGATGCTAGTTCTTATCCTTTTGGTCAATGTACTTGGTTTGTCTATAATAGGGCAAATGAATTAGGAGTTTCCTTTGGTAAGTATATGGGCAATGGTGGAGACTGGCAGAATGCCGCAGGATACACTGTAACACAGAAACCAACACTTCATAGTGCTGTTAGCTTTAAGCCTGGAGAAGGTGGTTCTAGCCCATTATACGGACACGTAGCTTTTGTTGAACAAGTTAAGGACGATGGTTCTATTCTAGTTTCAGAAAGTAATGTTAGTGGATTAGGGATTTTGAGTTATAGAACTTTCTCTAAAGAAGAAGCAGCTAAATTACATTACGTAATTGGTAAATAAAAATAAAAGCCTAGTTTAATTCAAGCTAGGTTTTTTTGTGCTATAATTATTAAAAAGGAAAAAAAGGAAAAAAAGGATATGAGTGAAAAAGAATTACAAATTATAAAATGTGAATTCATTCGGATAAATGAAAGACGTAGATGTCTTGATAATCATAAGAGACGTGATATTAGCCTAATTGTAGATGAAATTGCGAATATTCCGAAAATTCAGAACATTAACGAAGAAACGTTAGGAAAACTATTGATTATATTAGAACCTAGATTAAATAAAGAGGGAATAAAAGAAATATTTTCCACATTGACGTAATTTAACTTTTATGATATAATATTATAATAAATAAAGAATATTGGAGGAATTATGCTAAAACTACTATTGATAATCTGTGCGTTGGCAATTGGATGTATTTCATATTGTCTATTATTTCACAAGTCGGAGCTAAAGGGGATTAAATTTCAATTTAAAAAACTAAAGGTTGATTTATATAAGTTGCTTATTTTGGCTACGTCAATTTTATCTATATTATTGATAGCCTGTGCATCTTCAATTTATAGTAATTTTTCTAAAAGCACAAAATCTGAAAATCAAAAACAGAAAACAGTTCAAATTAACTATTCTAAATTTAGACTTACAAATGACGATTTGTCATCATTGAAAGCTAGTCAAATCTACAGTAAATATAGCAAAGACGGTAAAGATTTAATTAATAAGATTTACCAGAAAGATGAACTAAGTCGTGATTATGCTATGACTCTAGTTGGTAAAGTAATCCCTAAAACTGAATTAAAGGGGTTAGGAGAAGACAAGAAGTTTAATATTACAGATGACGATTTTATTTCTATCGTTAATACAGAAACAGAAAGTTCTAAGTATATTAAATCATTGATTAATGAATCTAAAGCAAATAAAGATACAACGTACGTATTATTATTCCCGACAGAAAGTAATGATAAAATCAAAGAGTTCATCACTAAAAACGGAATTCCTAAAACATTTAAAGTTGCTGGGTATGAGGACAATGCTGATACTACACAAGTTCAGCCTGATTTGCTTTCAATTGCTAAGTATTACTTTAATGTTGTTGGTGCTCCGTCTTATGCCTACGTTAAAGATAATTCTATTTCAATTGCAGGAAACTCATCTGATGAAGAATTACTTAAACGTGTAATTAAACAATCTACTGAAAAGAACAGTTTATACAACTACGTTGTTAAATAATATTAGAAAAAACAAGATTAATTTTTTGTTTTTTTTATATTTTATAACTATAATTAATTTGTAAAAAAAAATAAATCTTAAAAAAAGAAAGAAGAATTACAATATGGCAACAGAAAAAACAAACATTGTTTACTCAACTTCAATACCTAAAGCTGATGGTCAACCAGCAGCTCTTATGGTATTGAAGTACCTTAGCGTTAACAACACTCCTCGTGTTAATAAAGTTAAAGAAGATTTGTGGGCAATCAATTTCCCTTCTAATCTTACTGGAGACTTTAAGCTTAAAGGTCTTGAGTTTGCACTTAACGGAGCACAACTCAAACGTACTGAATATGGTGTATCTGTAAATGTTACAGTATTTGCACATACAGAGAAACAGGCTCAATACTACGAAAAAGCAATCCAAAAAGGTTCACGCCTTGACGTAGTAGTTGGTAATGTTAAAATTGATAAATTTGGGACGAAATTTGTGGTAGAGCGTGATGCAATCGGCTTTATCAACAAACCTGGTACTGACTCTCATCCTCATCAAGAAACTGCTAAAGTTGAACAGAAAGCTACAATGGCTGAAGTTATTGAAGCAGAAGAAAATGATTGTGGAATTTAATTAATTACCTGTTATATAAAAAGAATGAATTCGTTTCGTTCTTTTTTTTATTTTTATGATTAAATCGTCTCATAATATTGACAGAATATTTTTTTTGTGCTACAATAAAAGAAGATATAAAATATATTAAAGGACGGTAATGAAATTGAGCGAATATAACGATATGATGTCGCCAGAGGATTTGGCACGAGAAAAAATGTTCAACGAGTTTCTAATCGGTATTGATGATTTAATCAACAATGCTGATAAATATATAGAGAAAACTACATCAGAGTCGAAATTTCAATCTGTAATGCCACGAAGCCCGTTTGAAAAGGGTCTTGTTAAAGTTTCAGAAAACCCTGATGTGTTTGAGGCAGTAGATGTTGAACCTTCCGCTAGTTCAGTCAAAGAAGTAAGTGATAATATAATTGATGTTGATTTCCCTAAATCAGTAGCAGATTCAGAAAACCCTTATTTTTCGTCTGATGAAATTACAGGAAGTGAAACTATTGAAAACGTTGAAACTGAATTAGAAAAAGAAACTGTTGATATTGCTGATACAACACCAGAACGTGACGTAGATAAGCATTCAGCTAAAAAATCACCTATTAATAAACCAGCAATTATGTTTGCTGTAATTGTCGTAGTTTTAGCAATCTTAGTTTCAGTTGCAATTTTAATTCTTTAATTTGTTGGAGGTGTATAATGTTAGAACATTTTGATACATCTGTCCTTGAGTTAAATGATGATACTCATATAATTCCAGAATCTGGTGGAGTATATATGTATATAGACAATAATAACGGTGGAACTTATATTGGTAAAGCCGTTAATTTGCGTTTGCGATTTAAAGGGCACAAGAATAATAAAAAAGCTAAACCAGGAAGTTTTGACTATGAATTAATTAGGCGACCTGGTGATTTTGACTATCGTATACTTATCTATGGTATTAAGGATTCATTTACTTTAGAAAATATCGAAGCAATGTATATCCAGAGGTTCTCAAGTGTTCAATTAGGATATAATATACGTGATGACCAACAAAAAATAACAGATTTAAGCTCTAAAAATATTTTAGTTGAATATAATAAATTAAGAGATAAATATCTTAAATTACATTCAGATTATGTTTTATTACATTCTGAATACACAGAACGAATCAACAATTCAAACTAAAATATAAGGAGGTATCGAATTGGTTAAATATTCTAATACAGTACGTGCCAAGAGCTTTGTTTATTGGAGAAAACGTGTTTTATCCAATTTGAATTCAATCCCACTAAATAGTTTATTACGCAACCCTAAATTGTTACCCTCAAAACAAGGTGTTTATATAATGTTTCGAGTTGATGACGGATATCCCTATGTTGGTGAGTCAGTTAACGTATCACGTAGGTTAATCGAACACTCAGTTGTAAATTATCCTAAACAATATATAGACAGAGAGATACGCAAAAATGGTGTTGAGCACTATCGTGTTGCCTTACTTCAATTAACTGACGGTATGAATACCAAAGACCGCCGAGATGTTGAAACTAAATATGTTAAGTTATTTAATGCATATTATTTGGGGTTTAACGGGTCTAAGGACGGAAGTCCTAATAGCAAGATGAAGCGTAATTGGGATAAATTCATAAAAAAACGTAGACGAATGGCATTCCCTAAATTTGAACGTAGCTTGAAAGAGTACAATCAATATAAGGGTGCAGGTAAATTAAAGCGCTATAGTAAATTCCTAGAAAGGCGTAATAAAAAAAGAAGAAAAAATAAAAAAAGATAAAATTCTCTAAATTGTTGCAATTATCTGAGAATTCTGTTATTATTGTAATAAATAAATATTACGGAGGTTTGTCTGTGAAAAGTGGATTATCATCATTATTAGAATCAGTAAAGGAGAACTCTAAACTATTAACGAGAGAAGAAGAGTTCTCTTTAATTGCAAAAGCACAAATTGGATTTAAATCGAAAGAGAAACTAGAAGCTTTAGAAAAACAAGAGGGATTTGACCCTTCTGATGCATCTGTCCAAAGATATTTAGAAAACATTTATATTGGAGAAGAAGCAGAACACGAGTTAATCTACTCTAATCAAAGACTTGTAATTAGTATGGCTAAGAAATACATTAGAAGTAATGAATCCCTTGAAGATTTGATTCAAGAAGGTACGTTCGGTATTTATACTGCAATTGAAAAGTTTGACCTTGAACGTGGAAATTGTTTTTCAACATACGCAACACCCTGGATTAGAGCCACTATTAATAGATACATCTCAACTAATAGTAGAAGTATTAGAATCCCATACCATATAAGTGAGCTTTCAACAAAGTATAAACGTGTTTATTCAGAGTTGGAATCTGAGATTGGTAGAGAACCAACTCACAGTGAGTTAGCTGCAGCACTTGATGTACCAATTAAGAAGTTAAAGCAACTTCTATCTTATATTACGCCAACAACAAGTCTTGACTTGACCGTTAGTGATAGCAATACAACAAGAAATGATACATTTGGCGACACAATACCTACATCTGAAGATTTAGAGCGAGATGTAGAAAATAATGAGATTAAACTTATTATGTCTGAAGCTGTTAAAGTTCTAGATGAACGTGAAAAAGATATACTTTTTAGTTATCTTGGTATAAATAAAGACGATGGTAAACGTGAGTACAAAAACTCAATTGCCAAGCGATATGACTTGAATTCGCCACAGCTTAATGCTGTAATTGCCGAAGCAGAGAAGAAATTAAAAAACGAATTATCCAAAAGTGGAATTAGCTCGTTTTAAAACAGGAGAATATATATGAAAACTAATGATTTAATCCCAGAAGACCAACTTCTAAAACTTAATAAGCTCAAAGAAAAATTACCTAAAGATGAGGATAATGAGACATATTTAGAAGATAAAGAAACGGTTGAAACTGAGTCAGAAACAGAGGTAACTGAGTCTGACACCCCAACTGTTGAAGTTCCTAAACCAGAAACAGAAGAATTAATTGCACGTAATGTTATTGGCTCTGAAACTGAGTCAGAAGAATCATATGAAACTAATATTGACAGCGAACCTAATAAAACTGAATTATTAGAAGAAAAAGCTGAACCTAGTGATTCTAAAACGCTTGACCCTGCTATTTCAAAAGAAATTGAGGAACGAGCTAAAGCTATTTCACAAATTGATATTGCTGAATATAAAGCAAATGAAGAACTTAAAAAACAATCTAATAAAAAGAAAAAAGTCATTTCTTCAGTATTAAATGGACTTGCTATTGGATGTGTTGCGTTTTTTATTGGTACGTGTGTTTCACCAAAACAAATGACAATTTCTAATCATTCTGTTAGACTTAATAAAGTCATTAAGACAATTGAAAACGAAAAGTCTCAAACAACACTTAAATCTTATCGTAATGCAGTTATTTTTGAAACACTTGGTAATGCTTACAAATCTAAAGACGTAAGTAAAACTGTAGATAAACAAGTCAAAACAATGAAAGACAAGTATGGTTCCGAAGACTTCATTAAGATTATCCAAAATGCTGGTTATAAAGATGAAGCATCATTACGTGTTGCTATCACAAACAATAACCTCGTTCAATACTTTATTGAAGATAAGACTAAAGATGATAGTCTTAAAGAAAATTGGGACAAATGGTCTGGTAATGTCGGAGTTTCAGTTAAGTATTTCTCTACTAAAAAAGAAGCAGAAGATGCACTTGCTAAATATGAAAAAGTAGAGGGTTCTGATGTTGATAAGAAACTTGCAAATGCAGGTATCACATCTGCATATACTGAGAAAATTAACAGTATCAACTACTCTAAATACGGTATGAGTGAATCTGAGTTTTCAAATCTCAAGAAACTTAAAGTAAATACAGGATTTATTGTTAACTCTCTTGTTGCTTCAGACACAGATACAACTGGAGCAGTATCAGATAGTTATAAATATACACTTGTTCTTAAAAGTTCAAATGCTAATAAATCTACTTTTAATAAAGGTAAAGGTGATTTGAAAAACGCAATGATTACTTCTTTATCAACTGAAGATGGATTCCGTAAAGAAGTGCAAAAAACATATAAAATCAAAGGTGTTTCTGACTTTGGTAAAGATGTTGAGAAATTAATGAAATAGAGGTAGATACTTAATGGTAATTGTATATGGTAAAGAAAATTGTGCACAATGTAAAATGACAAAAACAGTAATGCAACGTGAGGGAATTGATTTTGTAGAGAAAGATATTGAAAAAGATGATAATTCACTTGAATATCTTAAATCTCTTAATATTAGAACAGTTCCGTTCGTTGAAACAGAAAATGATAGCTGGTTAGGTTTCAATCCTGCTAAAATTAGAGCACTTAAAGCTTAATAGTAATTTAAAAAGACAAGTATTCCTTGTCTTTTTCTTATATAGTTTTAATGTTTATTTAATTATCTCATTCAAAACTTAATTCTTCTATATTATAATCAGAGCCTAACCACTCTGCTAATATGTGTCTATGACAGAAATCACCTTTTTTCTCATAACAAACTAAAACAATATCAGCATTATCGTTCTTTTGGGAAATATATTCTAATTGTTTTATAATTTCTTCTTTATTTAATTTAGAAAATTGTAATTTAAAACTATTAGTACATTTAGAAACGTCACGTTCTCTTTTATAACGGAAGAGAATTATGGATTCTGGAGATAATTCAGGAATATTCTCAACTTTTAATGTTTCAGGAAGAAAACGTGTTACTGAGACTGGCACCATTCCAAGTTCTTTTATTTTATTTATTTTAGAAATATAACTTGTGCTTATTTTCATTGTTTACCTCTCTATTTTATATTTAGTTCCTAATATATATTATATCAAAAAGTGGATTTTTTGTCTTATTTTTGCTATAATAGAATAAGAAGATAAAAAACAGGAGATTATTATGAAACTAAAAGCTAAATTTTACAAAGACCAATCTTTTTTAGATAAAACTTATTACACACTTTTAGGTAATAAAATCATCGACACTGATAATTCTGAAATTGGTGAAGTAGAAACTGGTGTATTCTACGACAAGCATAAATCTCAACCATATCCAGTTGTAATTGAATCTACTAAAACAGTAGAAGTCATCACGTTTATTGAATTGACAGGGAAAAGTGATTATTCATTTCAAGACTCAATTGTCCGTTTATCTGATATTGTAAGTAAATCTAAAGTAGCTTCAGGACTAACAGACCATTCTGTTGGATATGGTCTATTTTCATTTGCTAATTCAATGACAGACAAAGGTAGGAAAGCTATTTTAGGTGCAGAAATGTACGTTAAAACTGATGATACAGATGAGTTTGAATATGACCACATTACACTATTATCTAAAAATAAAGCAGGATATAGAACCCTTTGTCGTTTGTTAACACTAGCGTCATCTAGAGAAACTACAGAAACAATTAAGAACCCCAAATCTAGACCTTGGATTACACTTTCTGATATTGAAAAAGTGGATACTAGTAATCTTATAATTATGACGGGATTCTCTTATTCTAAAGTTAAAAAAGAAATTAAATCTGATAATATTGAAGAAGCAGTATCTTACGTTGAACAATTGAAAAAACTAATTGACAATTCTGATTTATATTTAGAAGTACAATTCCATAACAATGAAGATGATTCACTCTTTGATAAATATAGAAAACTGTCAGAATTAACAAATACTAAACTTGTATTTACAAATGATTTTCATATGCCCAATAAAGGCGATATTGAGGCTCTAGAGGTGTTCCAGACAATGGGTATGAAACAACTGGTAGATGGCTCAAACTGGCACATAGAGGGCGAAAATTGGCATATACACACATCTGAAGAAGTTGAAGAGATGGAATTGCCTTCTGATATTACAGATAATACAATTGAGGTATTTAATAAGATTGAAAGTTTTTCTTTACGAGTTAAAGATAACTATATGCCTAAGTTTAACATTCCAAAGGGATTTGAAAGTGAGCCTGAATACTTCACATATTTAGCTAAAAAAGGTTTAGAAGTACGTATGAATGGTAATATTCCAGAAGAATACCAATCTAGACTTGATGAAGAAATGAAAATCATCAAAGATATGGGCTTTACGGGGTACTTCTTAATTGTATCTGACTTTATTAACTATGCTAAACGTAACTACTCTGTTGCAGATGAAGAAACATCAGCACGTTGGAAATCATTTATTGAACATAATGGATATTCTCCTAAACCAATAGCAATGGGTCCTGCTCGTGGTTCAGTTGCAGGAAGTCTTGTGGCTTATGCTATGGCTATAACAGAAATTGACCCTTTGAAATATGGATTACTTTTCGAGCGTTTCCTAAATCCTGAACGGGTTTCTATGCCTGACGTAGATGCAGATATGCCTGATAATAAACGTCAAGAAATTATCCACTATGTTAAAGATTATTATAATACTGACTCTAATAAAGTAGAATCACGTGTATCTGGTATTGGTACTTTTGGTACTTTTAAAATTAAAGCATTGCTCAAGGCTCTGGTTCGTGTTCTATGGGGCGATACAGCATTTGGTAATAAACTAGCTGCCCTGTCTGACGAAAGCAATGAGAAGGGCGATATGAGCTGGAAACAGTATACTGAACTTGATTCAGTCAAGAAGATGTTTTCTAGTCCAGATACAGCACGACGTATGGACAAATTGAACAGATATGCACCTAAGTTGATTGGTTTAGTAAGTAATTTAACACAACACGCGGCTGGTTATGTAATTGCACCAGATAGTGTTACTAATTTTCTTCCTACTACATTTGCAGAAAACAGTAAAACTGGTGAGATGGAAATGTTAACGTCTTATACATATGTAGAAGATAGTGGATTGTTAAAAATGGACTTCCTTGGTTTACGTACAATGGCTATAATTGATGATGCTATTACTACAGTAAATGAAGAACGAGGGTTATCTTTAACAGTTTCAGAAATCCTAGAAAAGGCTCCGACAGATTTGAATCTCTATAAGTTTATCCAGAAAGGTAATACAGCTGATTTATTCCAACTTGCCTCTGCAGGTATGACGGATGTGATTGTCCGTTCACTTGCAGATGTAAATGACTCTGGAAATCAACAGAAAGCTGATGACAGTATTTTCTTTAGTCGTATTATTGCAGGGATTGCTATGTATAGACCAGGACCTATGGCTTATATTAATGACTTTGTAAACAATGCACTACACCCTGAGACAATCACATATCCAATTGATGAAATGAAATCTGTTCTTGAAACAAGTTTTGGTCTTATGATTTATCAAGAAAGTATTATGTCTCTACTTCGTGTAGTTGCAGGGTTTTCTCTTGGTGGTGCAGACATTGCGCGTCGTGCTATTTCTAAAAAGAAATTAGAAGTTCTTGAAGAACAAAAGAAAATCTTCATTGATGGTGATGATAATACTAAAGGTGGTATAGCAATGGGGTTCTCTAGAGATGCACTAGAGAAACTCTGGGGAGATGTGGAGACTTTTGCCAACTATGGTTTTAACAAGTCTCACGCTGCAGGATATGCCCACGTAGTTATCATTCAGGCTTGGCTTGCATATTACTATCCTTCACATTTTGCAGTATCAAACCTAAATCACCCACAAAACAAAGATAGTGTTGCTAAATTATTAAGTTTTTATAAATACCGTGGTCTAGAAACACACCCTGCTTCAGTAAATACAGCAGAGGATTTATTCACAACACAAAATGGTGAAATCCAATTTGGATTATCTGGTATTAAGAAAGTGGCATCTAAGGCTTATTCTATTAAAGAAGAGCGTCGTGAGAACGGTAAGTTTAAAGATTTACTTGATTTCCTCTTACGTATGTCAAGAAACCAAGATTCATCATTGAATAAGTCGTCATTAGAAGCTTTGATATATTCAGGTTCACTTGATGAGTTCTCTGGAACAAGATTAGATAAACTTGATAATATTGAGAAATTGTCTAACTCAATTTCATTGTTTAAGAAAGTTGACAATACTATTTTTGATAAAGCGGAAGATGGTTTCTTTGATACGTTCCTTGATTTCAAAGGTTTAGTTATGGATGAAACAGATGTACTTAATAAAGAGAAGGAATATACTGGTTTCTTTATAAGTGGTCATCCTGTAATCAATTATAAAAATAAGTATTCGTGGGTTTCTAATTATGATAAAGTTGGCACTATGAAATCTAAACTTAAAGTTGCTGTTGTAATTACAGAAGTTAAAAAGATAATTACAAAACGTGGAGAACAGATGGCTTTCTTAACTGTAGAAGATGAAGACAGTAGTACAGAAGTTGTTGTTTTCCCTAAAGTTTATAAAGATTGTGCTGGTTCATTGGTTGAGAATAATGTTATAACCTTATATGGTGATAATGATAATGGTAAAATATTAGCGACTGTAATTGAAGAAGAGCCTGAAATGCCTTTGGAAATCATCAAACTTGTTGTTAGTCTGCCAAAGTCTACATCAAGAGCTAAAGGTATAATTAAGAATGTAAGTGAAATATCAGATGATGATACTGATTCAGATTCAGATGGTAAGTTTGTAAATATTGGTTTTTATCCACATAGTGAATCAACTTCAGCTGTTAAAACTCTAGCTAAAAATGTATACCCAATACGTTATTCAGTTGATAACGTAACTTGGCTAAACGATATAGCAGGTTCTCGTAATATTAAATCATTGTGGAAAGTATCTGATTCTGCTGATTTATATAAAGAGTCTAAGTTTGATTTGGAAGAGCTCATTGATGATATAGAAGAAAACTATTTATAAAACAGAGAGACTAGTTGTTGACTAGTCTTTTTTATTTGTAGGAATTGAATATTGCAATTATTATCTTTTTATGCTAAAATTAAAGAAGAACAAAAAAGAAAGTGGTGAATAATATTATGGATAAATCAAAGAAACTAGCTTTATATTTAAGAGTTATCGAAAAGCAACAGTCTAAAATTAGAAAATTGGATATTAAGAGAGAGAAACTTCTAGTTTATTATCCCAAAGCTTTATATCCAGAGAGCCTTAGAGAAATGTATTATAAAGACTATCTAAAAAAAGAAAAGAAAATTCGTAGGGTAATTGAGCTTACACGTATTAAAATCCGAGGTGTTGAAGCCGCAATTAATAAGGATGGTGAATTATGAAACAAAACATTCAATTTGATGAATTAGAAATTGGCGGGGTTTATTACACATCACGTGCGTACCGTGGGGTAATCACATTAAAAGTTGTTAAGTTAACTGACAACTTTGTGGAGTTTGGAAATAATCCTGATGATAGAAGCTCATTAGGATATGGAATGTCTATGTCTAAAGAAGAATATAATGAGTTCATTGAGACTACTGCTGATAGATTGAACTTGTATAGAACCGAAGATGAGGTTCTATCTATTTTTTGTGATGCTAGAGAGATTGCTAAAACTGATATTAAAAACAGATTTTCTGGATTAACAAAAGACGAAACAATTAACCTATTAGCTAAAAAACTATATCTTGAGCTTGAAGCTCATCCTGATGAATACGGTGATAAAGATAGACAACTTGGTGTTATGGATTTCTTGAATGAGGAATTCATTAAAAATAAATGGTGAAATTTATTGGTAGATAAAGATAGAGGCTAAATTATGGAATTATTTGAAAAAGAATTTGATGAATATCGCAAGGAATTTAGAAAATATAAATAAGGTCAGAAACGTGACAAGGCTAGAAATTTAATGGAATTTGTAACTGTGCAGGAAGCTGTTTATTATGCATATGTTAATTCTGGTGCATATGGAGCCGCAGACCGTTTACTAACTGAAATTTATGGTGATGAAGCTAAACCATTTTTAATAAATTAGGAGTATATGAGATATGAAAAAGAAAACTAAAGTTATATTATTTTCATCTATTCTTTTTGCAGTTGGTAGTGCTGGTGCTATTGGATATCAAATGAGTAGACCTGATACAATGTCAGCAAAGCTCACATCGGCACAGCAAAAAAGTTTAATTTCTACTGAAATTACAGCAGTACAGAATAATGCAAAGCCGAAAGATGTAATTAACAGCTTTACAGACAAGAATCGCTTATTTAAAATGAGTGATAAGAATAAATTAATTGCCTTACAAGCAATTTACACGTCTTTACAAAATGCGTCACTTTATTACAATAACACTGGTACTATTTTAGGTGGAGAAATTGACTATTCACGTGGAGATAGTAAAAATCCCCTTGATGCAGCTAAAGATAATAAATTAATTAAGGGTTTTGTAGATGAGCTTTCTGAACAATATTTAGAAGCAAAACCTGTCAATTCGTCTACAATTGTAGTTTTACCTGATTGGCAAAAATTGAATAAAATTGCAAAAGACAATGGTATTGATAGTAAATTACTAGCTAAAAGTGATTTGAATTACCTTATTACTGCTGGAGTTGATTCAGATAAGTTAGATGTGTTTAATGGTAAACGTGTAGACGTTATAGCCTCAGCTAAGGCATTTGAGCGTGTTGAAAAACAACTTGATGCATTAAAAGAAGAAAATAGTGATTCTAATGTAATTCAAGATTTGAATAGCTTATTACGTATCTATAATGATGCAACTTTCGGATATATAGAAACAAATAACATTACTTTGACTAAAACAGATGGTACTGTCCAAATTGATAAGGAAACCCTTGCTGAGTTGAAATCATTAGCAAAAATGAACTTATCTCTTTCTGATGATGCTGAAGTATACCTTAAAAATGTTGATAGTGATGGGAAAATCAAATCCTCTGTATTACAAAAAGGTGCGGAGACTTCTACCACTACATTTGGAACTTCTAAATTCTGGCAAGGGCAAACAGATATTACATCACTTATAAATGCTCAAGCTGATACAACATCAACTACGTCAGAATCTACATCAAGCTCGACAACTAGTAAATAGGAGGTTGTTATATAATGCTTAAAAATTTCAAGAAAATTTCAAGAAGTGAGCTTATAGACTATATTAAGCAAAGAGAACCTGATTTTAACGAGAAGCGGTTAGATAATATTCTAAGCGCACTTTTTGCTGTATCTAAAAAAGAGAGACCAGCTCTAGACAAGAAATTCCAACCTGTTGAACGTAATTTCATTTATGACACCTATGTTAAATACAAGTCATTTACGGATGATGTAAAAAACAAAAAAGGTTATGAGAAAGCTGTTAAATTAACACTCAAGGAATATTCTAAGATAAGTAAAGACGGTGAGTCTAAGATGACACCATTATCTAATAAAATACAAAAGTTCTCTAAAGGAATAAACGTAACTAATCCCAAGAAAAGCAATAAAATAACAAAGGGGATTGTATACACGTCTGTTGCAATTGCTGCACTATTCATAGGCTCATATACATATTTACAATTTTCCGCCACTCAATCTTGGAAAGTTAAAAATGACGTTGTTAAGGTTGAACACCTTACTAAAAAACAGAAGAATAATATCTCTGTAATTTATAGTTTTAAGATGAAAAACAGGGTATATTCTGTTGTGAGTGGCAATGTTGGGAATTCTCTAGATTCTTGGATTATATCAGGTGATGATGTCCTTATTGATTCAAATAAGCCACAAAACAGTCCACTTATTGTTGCTCAAGTCATTGATTATTACAAGAATAAAGTTGGTAATGATATGACTATCAATTCTGTTTCTATTAAAGATGACGTTGTTAAAATTAACAATAAATCCTTTAAAGTGGAACGTGTATCCAAGAATAATTTTGTTGTTAAAAGTATAAACGGTGATGCTTACAAGCCTAAAAAGGGATTTTTCTTGAACCAAAATGGTCAAAGAGATTTACTTAAAAAGCTTAAAATAGAAGATGAAGAATTATCAATTAAATCATTTAAAATAAATAGCTATAAAAACTTAGAGGTTCTCTTTACTGACAGTAGTGGTAAGTTGTATACAATTGTTACTAATAAAGATGGTAAAGTTCAGGGAAGTGGTGTTGGAGACAAAGCATCAGCTAATAATTATATCAGTGATATATATAACCTGGATAATAAATAGAGGATATGGTCTATGGAAAATATTATACTAAGAAACTACCTTGATGATTTAAAGAATGGTCTAGATGTGTTTTATAAAGAATATGAACGTAGTATTGACCCAACATCATTTCTAATTTCAAAAAAAGCTAAATGGTTATTTGAATCTGATATTATTTATTCTAAAACAAATAAAGAGTTATTATTAAGTTCAATAATAAAGGATATAAATAAAACATTAATGGAACATTCTAACGATAAGTTTTCTGTATTAAACGTAGAAATATATAGTGGTGAAATCCATTTGTTTTTAGGGACTCATAATGAAAAAGAAAAGTTAGTTTCCTGGAAATTATTCAGTGGTGAAATCAGAGTACGTCATTTTGATTTAATTAATAAGAATAACGATAAAATCTCAATTATTAAAAGGGAAATAAAAGAAAAAAATAGAGAACTATTGGAAACATCAACTATACTTGCAAATAAAGATGCCCTTGCAAATAACGGTATGTTTGTTGCGTATACAAAATCTGTACTTAGACCACGTAAGTTTAAAAAGGATTCTGAATATATAATAGAAACAATTGAAGCTGATATAGAAGAATTGAACGCTAATATTAAAGCTATTGAGGATGTTAATTCTGAAATTAAAGAAGATACAAACACACGTGAGATTTTAGAAAAGCTTGCTGGTTTATTTTCTAAATTCCCTAGAATTAAAGGGTTGTCTCAATATAATAGAGATATATTAATAAAAGGAGACTAAATATGGTCAATGATAAAAGTAAAAGAAGTGGATTAAGAGAACGTCAAGTTCTAACAAATAATGCTATCTCTGCAAAAGACAGAGAAATTGGTGTGGCACAATACAATCAGAAGATTCAAAGCCAAATTGATGAAAAGAATAACAAAGAGGTTAAGGTTCCGTCCTTATATATGGATAGGAAAAATATCTTATTCAAAAGTAATTACTCTGTTATTTTATTCTCTATCTTACTATTGCTTGTAAATACAATTGGTCGTGGGTTTAAAGGCGATTGGTTATATATTATTATGAATATTGTATTTTTCATTTTATTCTTAATATTATCTAGATTGGTAAATCCAATTAACTTTGCAAGCGATAACGTAAATTATGTTATGCCTAAATTTAATGTAGTATATCACGAATTACAACGTGTGGTTGGAAAGCTATTAACACGTGTAGGTAAAAATCTATCGGTCAATTCTAAATCTTCATTTATTATGTTTCTGGTTGTAATAATTATCACATCAGTTATTAATATTTTCACATATTCTTCTAATATGGAAGCATTAGCATTGGTTCCTTTTGGGATGTACGTTGCACGTGTTGTTGCTGGAAATAAATTCAAAGAAGAACTTAAAAAACTAAAACTTGTTAAGTTATTATTATTTGCAATCCTAGCGGTTCAGTTAATTACATCAATTTTCTTTAGAACACCTACTGATTACACATTGATAGTTATTCTTTCAATTGTGAATAGCACAATCATTTGGTTTAAAAACACGTATATTTATACAATTTCAAGCATTTAATATCTTAATTTAAAAAAGACCCCTTTATAAGGAGTCTTTTTCTTTACATAATATAGACATAATCAAATAACTTTTGCTCATCAAAGTCACTAATTGTTGATAATTCCAATATGACGTTACGTTCAATTAATTGTTCAATATAGTCAATATCTTTTTCTGATAATGAATCTACTTCAAAAATAGAGGCACTCATTGTTTTATTTATTTTAATGATTTCCTTGTTGAAATTCAGTATTTCTAATAAATAATGAATGCTTTTCACGTAAATTTTATTTTCTGTTTGTAGAATTTCATTAAAAGTGGATTTATCTACACGACTAATAGTGCTAATAAACAATGAAAAGCCAGCTTCCCTCACAAAGAATGTTTCTTCAAGTACACTACTAAAATATGAATTTGCAGAAATAATATTAAATTCTGGAAATAATGATTTAAAATCAGGTATATCTTTTAGTGATGAAAAAATTTCATATTTTAATTGATAATCACTCTTTGAGAGTAAATTTGCATATTCAATCTTATCTGAAAGCAATTCCACAACATCTACATATTTGTATATATTTTCTCTTCTAAGAATTGCCTTTAATAAAAATATTAAATCTTCATCTTCAGAATATATACTTATGACGTAATTAACAATTTTCTTAAATTCCATTTTGAAATTACTACAATCCGTTTCTTCAAATTGGAATTTGCAAATCTCATCAATAATCTCAAATGTTTTATAAGTCATTGAATTAGATTTATCACCTCTTAATTCCCCCTTTAATGCTTTGAAAATATCAGATATAATCTCAGATACATTATTCAGACATACATCAATGTTAGAATGTTTTAAATCATACTTTACCTGCCTTCTCCAAAAATCAGAAAAATTAGAAAGGTTGCGTAAGTTATAATTGAGCCTCCTATCATCTTTAAGTAATTGAAGGACATTTTTGCCAATCATAACATCATATAACCAATCACTAGTCTCAAAACTACTTAATGATAGTTTTGAGACTTCTTTTGTATAATAATTCTTAATTACGGTACGGAGATATTTATTAGTTTGATTACGGAAATCATCTTCAGATAATTCGCCACTTAAAAAGCAACCTGATAAGAGCGATAATTTTCTACTGACATATGAGGAAATAGTTAAAACATCATCTTTATTTTTACAAGAATCAATATGTTTATTACTTTTTGTTAAACAACCACATTTGTCTTTCTTAAATCCAGGACTCTTTAATAAATAAATGTAAATTTCTGAATTATGTAAAGACACTGTGCTACCTGGAACGGGAGTTGCTGTGAATCTTTTTTCAAAAATATTGTAATAAATAGTAATGCCAATTCTGAGACTAAAACTACGTTTTGATTCGTTATACAAAAGGTCTTTCTTTTTAAGCTCTAGATATCTTATTAAATCTGAAATAATAACAGAAAATGCGTCCTTGTTTTTTAATTCATTATGAATATCACGTGTAATTTCAGTAAGTTCTATACTATATTGTTGTTCAACCTTAATCATTATTGTTCTTCTTTCTTTTTTATATTTATTTTTACAACTTAATTATATAAATAAAAAAGAAAAAACAGCATAATGCCGTAGTTTCTATATTATCTAATCAAATGATTTAGCTGCTAATTTATCAGCCATTTCGTTGTATTTAACTCCACTGTGTGCCACTACCTTGTGGAATGTTATATCCATAGTTTTACGTTTGGATTCAATTAATTCTTTATATGATTTAGTCATATCATTTTTAGATTTCCATTTTGTTCTGCCGTTATAATCTTCAACCCAAAGGATAAGACCCTCATAGTCAATATATAAATTAACCTTAGAATAACCATTTTCCTCTGCATATTTTATAGCTTCAATCACACCGTTAATTTCACCATAAACGTTACGGTACTTGTTATTAACATCATTTCTGTCGCTATGACCAGACTTCTCATAAACAACTCTGTCATTAATTACAGCAACAAAGCCATAACCAACCCCAACAATACTGGAATTATCAGATTCATATCTTATTGTTCCATCTGTGAATATATTAAGCTCATTACTCTTTAGCTCAATATCATCATTCTTAACTTCTTTTTTAATTTCAGAAATGTCATCTTTCATAAAAAGCTCTGCTTCTTCAATTGTTTTGAAGGATTTATATTTTGCTCCAGAAAATCCAGAAACATTTACTTTAGCATCATCCCAATTATCGAAAATCCCTGTTTTATATCCAGATTTAACTGCATAGAATTTATTTTTAGCCATTTAATATACTCCTTATAGTATTATATATAATATTATATCACAATATACAACGTTATGTCAAGTAAGATTCCTTTTTAAAATACGTTTATTATATTACAATTATATTACAGAAATATTACTAAATATTACAGAAGAAATAAAGCCTATGGTTGAGCCATTCTCAA